>OOCW01002250.1_pt1 | contig 11322 bp, 10 predicted proteins | sample 1671201 | NCBI WGS metagenome assembly OOCW01 (sample SAMN06348132, study PRJEB24527) | human gut metagenome | biome: human gut; feature: ankylosing spondylitis patient; material: feces | host: Homo sapiens | place: China | collected 2015-10
CAACCAATTATTAAGAATAGAAGAAATGGTTGGAGAGCAAGCTAGATACTGTGGATTAAAATCATTCTACAACTTAAAAAAATAATATATAAGTAAAGAAGATTAATTTAATGTAAAAAATCCTAGTCAGTGTAGTAATACCAGACTACTGACTAGGATTTTATAATTAACGAACATATCTAAAGGCCAATAAAGATAATTCGTTTATTATAATTGAAGCAAATTTTAAATAAAAAATAAAATTAGACAACATTATTTATTATACACTAAAATACGTATAAAGTGTTCAGTAAATAATAGGGGGGAGAACTAATCATGATAAATAATATCAAAAGAACTAAAATAGTTTGTACACTAGGACCAGCTAGTGAAAAAGAAGAGGTTTTAAGAGAACTTATAAAAAGTGGATTAAATGTATGTAGAATGAACTTTTCTCATGGTTCTCATGAAGAACATAAGGGAAGAATGGACTTAGTAAAAAAACTAAGAGAAGAATTAAATATGCCTACGGCTATTCTTTTAGATACTAAGGGACCAGAAATAAGAACTGGGCAATTCGATGCACCAGAAGTTCTTTTAGAAGAAGGACAAACTTTTACGATAACAATGAAAGATGTTATGGGGAATAAAGAAAGATGTACAGTAAGTTACAAAGGTTTAGCAAATGATGTTAAAGCTGGAGATACTATATTAATAGATGACGGTCTAGTAGGACTTACTGTTAAAGAAGTAAATGGTGATGATATAGTTTGTGAAGTACAAAACTCAGGAATAGTTAAAAACCACAAAGGTGTTAACGTACCAGGAGTTAAAGTAAATCTTCCAGCGATAACTGAAAAAGATAGAAGTGATATAGAGTTTGGTATAGAACAGGGAATAGACTTTATAGCTGCATCTTTCGTAAGAAAAGTTTCTGATGTATTAGCTATAAGAGAAATATTAGAAGAAAACAATGCTACTCATATAAAAATAATATCTAAAATAGAAAACCAAGAAGGTGTAGATAATTTAGATGAAATAATAGAAGTATCTGATGGAATAATGGTAGCTAGGGGAGACCTTGGTGTTGAAATACCAACAGAAGAGATACCAGTTGTTCAAAAATTAATGATAAAAAAATGTAACGAAGCTGGAAAACCAGTTATAACTGCTACTCAGATGCTTGACTCTATGATTAGAAATCCAAGACCAACAAGAGCAGAAGTTACAGACGTTGCAAATGCTATATATGATGGAACAGATGCAATAATGTTATCTGGAGAAACTGCTGCAGGTAAATATCCAGTAGAGGCAGTTAAAACTATGGCTACAATAGCTAAAAGAGCAGAAGAAACAATTAGAAATAAAAAAGGTCAAGTAAATAGATCTAATAATGTTACTGATGCTATAAGTTATGCTACTTGTGCAACTGCTAGAGATTTAGAAGCAAGAGCTATATTAAGTGCAACTGCTTCAGGTCATACAGCGAGAATGGTATCTAAATTTAGACCTGATTGTCCAATAGTAGCTACAACTAATAACGAAGGTGTTAGAAGACAATTATCTTTAACTTGGGGAGTACATCCAGTTATGACAGAAAATTGTCAAAATACAGATCAAATAATAGAAAGTTCTATAGAAGCTGCTAAAGCTGCTAACTACTTAAATACAAATGATTTAGTAGTTATAACTGCAGGTGCAGGTGGAACTACTAACTTAATAAAAGTAGAAACAGTTTAATTAAAAAATATTATAAATAATATAAAATAAATCCTTAAAAACAAAATAATTTTAACCTTAAATTAAAAAGAAAAAGAACCTTATCCTTATAAAATAAGGTTCTTTTTTGATGATAAGAAATAATTAATGACCTTTATGCTTTTCCTTTTTCTTTTTTTGTCTTAAATTAAATTTTAATTCTTCTTTTTGATCTTTTCTCAATTTAGCTTGTTTTTTCTTTTCTGGCTTATTGGACTCATGTTGTAGCTTGATAGCATTTTGAGCCTTGGTACCTATAGTTTCTTTAGATTGTTCCTTCTTTATTTTTCTCTTCATTCTTTTATATCCCATTTCCTTTTGATTTGAGGATTTTTCTAAGAGTGATTTACAAAAGGGAAGAGAAAAATAGTCTTTAATAATAAATTCATATAGCTGAGATTCTGTAGGTTCTGGACCAAATACTATTTTTGCTACTTCGTAGTTTTTTCCATATTCACTTTCAAATACACCTATCCAAAAAGGGCTCTCAAATAATAGGGTAAAACTTCCGCTAACTTTGTCCATAATTCATTCCTCCTGTTTAAATTATTACAAGAGAAGGGACAACCCCAGGAGGGCAGGTTACTTCTATTTTTCAATAGGCTCGGACTACCAACCGAAGCAGTGTTTTTATCTCTTACTTATATTGTAGCAAAACAGATAATTTAAATTCATATATATTAAAGCAATATTATAAATTTTAAATTATGATTTTATATAAAAAATAGCTTGACTTGGAGTTAACTCCAAGGACTATTATTTACTTAGATACTAAAAATAAGGGGGAGTAAGAGTGGAAACAAAAAGATTAGGATTTGGATTTATGAGATTACCAATTAAGAATCAAGAGGACCCAACTAGCATAGATTTTGAACAAGTGAAAAAAATGGTGGATACCTTCATAGATAAAGGGTTTACTTATTTTGATACAGCTTATATGTACCATAACTTTAAAAGTGAAGAAGCTATAAAAGAATGTGTTGTAAAACGTCATGACAGAAATTCTTTTACAATAGCTACAAAAATGCCTATTATGTTTTTAAAAAAAGAAGAAGATTTAGAAAGAATATTCAATGAACAGTTACAAAAAACTGGTGTAGATTATTTTGACTACTACTTACTGCATAATTTAAATGTAAATCACTATGAATTGGCTAAAAAATTTGATGCTTTTTCTTTTATTGCAAAAAAGAAAGAAGAAGGCAAAATAAAAAATATAGGATTTTCATTTCATGATAGTGCAGAGTTATTAGATGAAATACTAATATCTCACCCAGAAGTAGATTTTGTTCAAATACAGTTAAATTACTTAGATTGGAATAATGAAAGTATAGAATCAGGTAAATGTTATGAAGTGGCTACAAAGCATAATAAACCGGTAATTGTTATGGAGCCAGTAAAAGGTGGAACTTTAGCAAGAGTACCTAAAAAAGTTGAAGAAATATTCACAGAATATGATCCTACAATGTCTATACCATCTTGGGCAATTAGATTTGCAGCAAGCAATAAAAATGTTATGATGGTATTAAGTGGAATGTCTTCTATGGAACAATTGGAGGATAATACTAGCTATATGCAAGAATTTAAGCCTTTTAATCAGGAAGAATATAATATTGTAAATAAGGCAGTGGATATTATAAATGAATCAATTGTTGTACCTTGTACTTCATGTGAATATTGTGTGGAAGGATGTCCACAAAATATTCCTATACCAAAATATTTTGGTTTATATAATAATAAACACCAATCAATGAACAAAGGATTTTCAGTACAAGATGTATATTATACAAATTATATTAAGAATTATGGTAAGGCATCTGATTGTATAGAATGCAAACAATGTGAAGACAGCTGTCCACAACATATAAAAATTACAGAATTTTTAAAAGGTGTTGCTAAAACATTTGAACAACAAGTATAGTAAAACTTAGGTGAATTTAATGAGTTAAGGGGGAGCTTATGGGAGTATATGAAATACTAGAAAAAGTAAAAAATGGAGAAATATCTATTGAAGAGGCAGAGAACTACTTTCGTAGGGAGCCCTTTGAAGAAATGGGATATGCAAAGCTAGATACTCATAGAAAAGTGAGATCTGGATTTGCAGAAGTTATTTTTTGTAGTGGAAAGTCTGATGAACATTTACTTAATATATTTAAAAGACTTTATGAAGTTGAGGGAGAAGTATTTGGAACTAGAGCGTCAAAGCATCAATATGAATTAATACATAAACATTTTCCAAAAGTAAAATATGACCCAATATCTAAGATTATAAAAATCGAAAAGGAAAATAAAAAGCGTATAGGAAAAATAGTAGTCTGCACAGCAGGAACAGCAGATATACCTGTGGCCGAAGAGGCAGCCCAAACAGCAGAGTATTTTGGATCGAATGTAGAGAGAATTTATGATGTGGGAGTAAGTGGAATACATAGATTATTATCTAGACTTGATTTAATCCAAAGTGCCAATTGTATTGTAGCTGTGGCAGGTATGGAAGGAGCTTTAGCTAGTGTAATTGGAGGTCTTGTAGATAAACCAGTCATAGCAGTTCCAACATCTGTAGGTTATGGAGCAAATTTAAACGGCTTGTCAGCTCTACTAACTATGATTAATTCTTGTGCAAATGGAATCGCAGTAGTTAATATTGATAATGGTTATGGTGCAGGATATATGGCAACACAAATAAATAGACTGGGGGAAAGACATGAGTAAAAAGTTGTATTTAGAATGTTACTCTGGAATTAGTGGAGATATGATGGTGGCATCTTTGCTAGATTTAGGGGCGGATGAAAAAGTACTAAAGAAAGGGCTTAATAGCTTATTAGTAGATGGATTTCAAATAAAAATAAGTAGAGTATCAAAATCTGGATTAGATGCTTGTGATTTTCATGTTATTTTAGATGAAAAATATGAAAATCACGACCATGATATGGATTATCTTCATGGGGACCATACTCATGGTCATGAACATAAACACGATTATATTCATAGTCATCACCATGAACATCGCAGCTTATCAGATATCATTACAATTATAGAAAAATCAGATATAACAAAAAATGCAAAAGATATAGCTATAAAAATATTTAATATTTTAGGTGTTGCAGAAGCTAAAGCCCATGGAGTAGATATCAATGAAGTTCATTTCCACGAAGTTGGAGCAGTAGATTCTATAGTAGATATAATCGCTGTTGCTATATGTTTGGATAATTTAGGAATAGAAGAGGTAATTGTACCTGTTTTATATGAAGGAACTGGGTTTGTTCGTTGTCAACATGGAATGATACCAGTACCAGTTCCAGCAGTATCTAATATTATAACTGACCACAAAATTAAATTACATATTACTAATAATCAAGGAGAGTTTGTAACACCTACTGGAGCAGCTATTGTGGCAGCAATTAAAACAGATGATAAACTTCCATCAGAGTTTTCTATTGAGAAGGTGGGGATAGGAGCCGGTAAAAGAAATTATGAAAGACCGAGCATCTTACGTGCCATGATTATAAAAGAAGAAAATAAAGAAAGTGATTTTATTTATAAATTAGAAAGCAATGTGGATGATTGCACAGGTGAGTCATTAGGATATGTTATGGAGTCTTTATTTAATTCAGGAGCTAGAGATGTTCATTATACTCCTGTATTTATGAAGAAAAATCGTCCTGCATATCAACTAAATGTAATTTGTAAGGAAGAAGATATAGAGAAATTAGAAGAAATTATATTTAAAGAAACAACAACCATAGGAATACGAAAAATAAAAATGGAGCGTAGTATTTTGAAAAGAGAAATTAAAACAGTAAACACTTCTCTTGGTGAAGTTCAAGTAAAAATATGTGATTTAAGTAGCTACAAACGTGTTTATCCTGAATATGACAGTATTATAGAAATATGTAAAAAATACGATATGTCCTATCAAGATGTATACAATACTATAATAAAAGAACTTTAAGAATAAGTTGAATTTAACTATGAATTTCTTAGAAGAATTACTATATTAAAACATACAAACCTAGATTATATTAGATTTTTTAGGGAATAAAAATAATATAGGAAATTAGAAAGGGGAAATTCAATGAAAAAATTAGCTACATTTGCAGGTGGATGTTTTTGGTGTATGGTAAAGCCTTTCGATGAGTATAAAGGTGTGGAAAAAGTAATTTCAGGTTACACTGGCGGATACACTGAAAATCCCACATATGAAGAAGTATGTACTGACTTAACGGGCCATATTGAAGCAATACAAATTACCTTTGATGATGAAATTATAAGTTATAAAGAATTACTTGATATATATTGGAGTGTAATTGATCCTACTCAAGAGGGCGGACAGTTTGCTGATTTGGGACATCATTATAAGACAGTAATTTTTTATCATGATGAAAATCAAAAAGAAGAAGCTGAAAAGTCTAAAGCAGAATTAGAAAAAAGTGGACTATATAATAAACCTATAGTAACTGAAATAAAAAAAGCAGAAGCTTTCTATGAAGCGGAGGAATATCATCAATATTACTATAAGAAAAATCCAGTTCATTATAATAGATACTTTGAAGGATCGGGAAGAGCAAAACATATAAGAAAAGTTTGGGCTAAGAAAAATCTTACACCTCTACAATATGAGGTAACACAAAATTCTGCCACAGAACCACCTTTTCAAAATGAATACTACGATAATTTTGAAGAAGGAATTTATGTGGATATAGTAAGTGGTGAAGTGTTATTTACTTCTAAGGATAAGTTTGACTCAGGATGTGGATGGCCTAGTTTTGCAAGACCAGTAAAAAAGGGAGTTCTAAGCTTTTATGAAGACTATTCTCATAATATGGAAAGATTAGAAGTGAAAGGCAACAAAAGTGGAGCTCATATGGGGCATGTATTTGATGATGGACCGAAAGAGCTTGGAGGGTTAAGATTTTGTATTAATTCTGCATCTCTTAGATTTATTCCAAAGGAAAATATGAAATCAGAAGGTTATGAAGAGTATTTAAAATATTTAGCCAATTCGTTGTAAATTAAGCAATACTATGATAAACTAAAGGTTGAATATGTATTAATATCATAAATAGGAGGTTACCTATGTTAAATAATGTATTAATGGGGGTACAACTTGTATTAGCGTTATTCATGATATTAGCTATCATGCCACAAGAAGGCAAAGGGAACTTTAGCTCAGATTTTAGTGGTGCAGATGATGCTTCTACACAAGCTTACTTTAAACCAAGAGGAAAACAAGCTTTTCTTTTAAAATCAACTAAAATAGTATCAGTACTATTTTTCATAAATGCAATAGCATTATTAGTTGCTAACAAATAATATTAAATGAATGGCCAAATTTAATATTCAAAATTTAAAGGTTAAATTTAATTTTTAAAGTAAGGAGATGATTATGCGAAAGTGTAATCATTTTTTTGTTATAATATAAATATGATATAAAAATATAACAAGGGAGCTAAAACTATGGAAGGAATAAATAATATATTAGAATGGGTATTCATATCAAAATGTGAAATACCAGAAGATATAGTTGATATATTGGCACCAGGTGAAGTTGCTGTAGCAGCATATAGAACAGTAAGGGACAGTGCTACATTTACTGACAAAAGAATAATAATAAGAGATGTACAAGGATTAACGGGTAAGAAGGTTGAGATTTATTCTATACCATATTCATCAATAAATATGTGGTCAACGGAAACTACAGGACTACTATTTGATTTAAGTGCAGAAGTGGAGCTTTGGACTAGAGCAGGTCATATTAAAATTTCCTTGAGAAAGGGAATTGATGTGAGAGAATTTGATAGACTTATTGCCCATTGTATTTTGAGATAGATAAAAAAGCTGATAAATTTAAAGTTTATCAGCTTTTTAATTTATAGATTTTATTTTTATATAAGAGATAATTGTTTTAATATAAATATCCATCCAAAGACTGTTATTATGGAAAAAGCAGAAGTAAATACAACTATTTGACCTGCTAAATCATAATCACCGTCCATTTGTTTAGCCATTTGAAAACTTGATATGGCAGTAGGTGCAGCAAACATAGCCATAAGAGATAATAATGCTATATTCCTAAAACCAATATAATAAGCAATACTAAGAAATACTAAAGGGACTAAAATTAGCTTTCCAAGCACTACGATTAAAGTTTCTTTTAAGTATTTTTTTATATTAGAAAATGAAAAAGAAGCTCCAAGCAGTATTAAAGATAGAGGTGTGGCTATCTTTGCAATATCTTTGATACTAGTTTCTAAAAAAATAGGTAATTTTATATTTAAAATTAAGCTCATTAATCCTAAAAAGGCTCCTATTATAAGAGGATTTATAATTATTCCATGAGCAATTTTTTTAAGAGTGATTTTACCACCTCGAAAAGTCTCTAAACAAATAACAGCTAGAACATTGAAAGTGGGTACAACAACACCAATGAGTAAAGCTGTAGTACCAACATTTCCTTCTCCAACTATGGATGTGGCAACGGGAATTCCAAATAAAACAAAGTTGCTACGAAAAATTCCTTGAATCATAACACCTCTTCTGGAATCATCTTTTTCAATAACAGGTATAAACAAAATTAATATAACAAATAAAATAATAACTGAAAGACAGGCAAAAACCATCAATTTAGGATTAACTACATTTCCTAAATCAGTAGTATAAATATTATAAAATAATAGAATTGGTAAAAATATTTTAAAAGCCACATTATTCATAACATCTAAGGTATTTTCATCAAACATTTTAATATATTTTAGAAAATATCCTAATGCCATAACTAAACATAATGGTGCTACAACATTGAAGGATAAAATTAAATTATTCATAGTCTCACCCCTTTTTTTAATGATACTAGAATTATAGATAATATGTAGTCCCAATGCAAACATTACATAAATTAGACAAAATAGAAAATATTAGTTAAAATTAGAATGGGAATTATTTATAAAATTATTATAAATATAAAGAACATACTAAGTTAAATTGGGAAATAGTAATAGAAACTTAATGAATATGGATATAATAATAACAATAGGAGGTGTCATATGACAGAAGAAATAAGAAAGTCACTATTAGGGCTAATTAATGATAAACATTATAATCCTCTTAAAAAAGAAGAATTAGCACTAATTTTTAATATACATCCAGCTGAAATGGCAATGTTTTATAATTTTTTAGATGAATTAGAAGAGGACGGGTATATATTTAGAACTAAAAAGGGAAGAATTATGTCTCCTAATCAAATGGGATTATTTGTTGGAAAATTTGTATCTCATAGAAAAGGTTATGGATTTGTTGAGTCTGATGAAGAATATACACAAGATTTATTTATTCCAAAAGATGATATAAACGGTGCTCTTCATAATGACAGAGTTATGGCAGAAATCGTCACACCTGCTACAGAAGATAGAAGAGCAGAAGGTAAAGTTATTAAAATAATAAAAAGAGAAGTAACTAGAGTTGTTGGTTTATTTCAAGAAAATAAAAGCTTTGGATTTGTTGTGCCTGATGACAAGAAATTTAATCAAGATATATTTATTCCAAAGAGATTTTTCTCTGGAGCTAAAAATGACGACAAAGTAGTTTGTGAAATTACTCTATGGCCACAGGAAAATAGAAAGCCAGAAGGTAAAATAATAGAAGTGTTAGGAAAAAAAGGTGAACGTGGAGTAGAGATAGACTCTATAATAAGAGCTCATGGACTTCCAGAAGAGTTCCCTAAAAAAGTTATAGACGAAGCTAATAAAGTGGCAGAACAAGATTTAGAAGAGGAAGTAGCAAGAAGAGTTGATTTAAGAGATCTTAATATTTTCACAATAGATGGTGAAGATGCTAAGGATTTAGATGATGCCATATCTATAGAAGAATTACCAAATGGTAACTATAAACTAGGGGTACATATTGCTGATGTTACTCATTATGTAAAAGAAAAAAGTAAATTAGATAAAGAAGCTTTAAAAAGAGCTACTTCTGTTTATTTAGTAGATAAAGTAATACCGATGTTACCAAAACAATTATCAAATGGTGTTTGTTCTCTAAACCCATTTGAAGATAAGCTGACATTATCTTGTTTTATGGAAATTGATGCAAATGGTAAAGTTGTAAAATACGATATTTGTGAAAGTGTAATTAACTCAAAAGCCAGAATGACTTATACAGAAGTATCTGATATCTTAGAAAAAGATGATGAAAAATTAAAACAAACTTTCGCTCATATGGTGGATGACTTTGTAAAAGCTGAGAAATTAGCTAGAATATTAATGAAGAGAAGACAAAAAAGAGGAGCAATAGATTTTGACTTCCCAGAAGCTAAGATCATATTAAATGGCAATGGTGAAGTTGTAGATATTAAACACTACGAAAGAAGAATATCAAATAAAATGATAGAAGAGTTCATGCTTGTAAGTAATGAAACTATAGCAGAACATTTCTATTGGTTACAATTACCTTTTGTTTATAGAATACATGAGACTCCATCGGCAGAAAAAATGGAAGATTTAAAGAAATTCATAGCCACATTTGGATACACAATAAAAGGTGATTTAGAAAATATTCATCCAAAAGAAATACAAAATATAGTGGAAAAAATAAAAGGTACTAAAGAAGAAGAATCTATAAGTACAATAGCTCTTCGTTCTATGAAACAAGCTAAATATTCACCTGAGTGTATAGGTCACTTTGGATTAGCGGCAAAATACTATTGTCACTTTACTTCGCCAATAAGAAGATATCCAGACTTACAAATTCATAGAATAATCAAAGAGCAACTTAATAATAAAATAAACTCTAAGAGACAACAACAATTAGCTCACATAGTAGAATATGCATCTACTCAATCATCAGAAAGAGAAAGAGCTGCAGAACTTGCAGAAAGAGATGTACATGATTTCTACAAAGCTTGTTATATGGCTGATAAAGTAGGACAGGAATTTGATGGTGTTGTATCAAGTGTAACTTCATTTGGTATGTTTGTTGAACTGGAAAACACTGTGGAAGGCCTTATAAGACTTGCTAATATGAGAGATGATTACTATATTTACAACCAAGAAACTTACACAATTATGGGTGAAAGAACTCATAAAACTTTCAAAATAGGTGATACTGTAAGAATCAAAGTCGATAATGTGAATGTGGACTTTAGAGAAATAGATTTCAGTTTAGTAGCTAAGTTAGAAGACAGTCATTTGGAAGAAGATTTAAAAGAAGATTAATAATTTTGATAAAGGGAGGATAAAGTCCTCTCTTTTTTGTCTTAAAAAATATAATTTAAAGTTCAAATAACACATAATATAGAATTTTCGTATACAATTATAGTAAGATATTTCAAAATTTATAAATAAATTGGAGTGTTGTTCTTATGCTTACAGTTATGGATTCTATTAAAGATGAAGTTAAAAATAGGAAAGTTGAAGACCTAGATAAGTTTAGTAAGTCAGCGGGAGCAGAAAAAATTTATGAAAGAAAGGAGTATATCATACTAAGAGTAAAAAAAGGCTATATAGTATATAATACTAAAAAAAATTTTGAAAATGGTCATACTCATCTTCAAAGTTTTGAAATGTCAAAAACAATTATTGATAATATCATACG
>OOCW01002251.1_pt1 | contig 11321 bp, 7 predicted proteins | sample 1671201 | NCBI WGS metagenome assembly OOCW01 (sample SAMN06348132, study PRJEB24527) | human gut metagenome | biome: human gut; feature: ankylosing spondylitis patient; material: feces | host: Homo sapiens | place: China | collected 2015-10
TGGACAGACTCTGGAACCGTGGCTCCTGAAAAAGAGCCTTGGGAATGCGGTAGAACGAAAACAGTTCTCCGGTTTGCCCGTAGAAATAATCAAGGATCATGCTGTTTTTCAACCGTCTGTCCTAAAACGAACGTGATTCTTCGTGCGTAGGAAGATGTTTTTGCAACATAAATAACAGGCATTTTGAAAACTCACCTCCAGTCTTCCAGTTGGGATATGTACGAAAAATTAACGCTATACCGTATATGTTTTGCGGTGCGTATACCGATTGCTATATTTTGTATAGAGTAAGGCAATATTTGATAGCTTTTTTAGGCATTTTCATCTTTGTTGGGTGCGTAGCTGTCGGCGCTGTTTTTGCCGATTTGTGCAGTCAAAACCACCGGCTGAGCCGGTGGCTTGAGTAAGCCCTAGAAGGGCATAATACTAGTAAAGCCCCTTAAGGGGCCACGAATGGGTCTGCCAACTGCATTCCTGTCTCGTGGCAGGCCCCTCAAGGGGCCTTTTATTTACGCCTTGGTTCCCTTGCTACCCGTAAACGGGTCCGTGAATTCCTTAAGGCTTAACTGGTCTGCAATTTGGTCTTGTTCTAGCTGTCTCTTGATATACTCCTGGATTCTCTGCTTGTTTTTTCCAACAGTATCCACAAAATATCCTCTGGCCCAGAAATGCCGATTTCCATACTTGTACTTTAAATTCGCGTGTCTGTCGAAAATCATGAGGCTGCTCTTTCCCTTGAGATATCCCATAACGTAAGAAATGCTATACTTCGGCGAAAAACTTATCAGCATATGGATATGGTCCGGGCAGGCTTCTGCTTCAATTATTTCAATATCCTTTTGCTCGCATAGTTTGCGAAGTATCTGACCAATATCTTTTTTGATTTGGCCATAAATCACCATTCTCCGATATTTCGCTGCAAACACTACACTGCGGAAAATCAGCAAACGCAACCCATTGCTGTTGCTTAGTGCGCGGTTCCCAACCAGTAGGAATGTCTACTGGGGATGCTGCCGCTAATGCCGTGTCCCAACAGGCGTTTTGCTTTTTTGTGAGCCTGAGGATGGTCGTTCCGCTCGACGCAGGGCTGATGAAGGCCTGCTGCATTCGGTTTGGGCAGATCTGTCCACGGAATCCCTCGTCAATATACCCTATTCAATGTAGAAAATTTGTACATTACCATGATTTTGCTCCGAGGACCTTGCTTTTCCATGCCGGGTCATTTATGATGGCAGTGTTCGAATGTCCGGCAAGGAGAAGGAAAATCGAAGGTATGAGCAGGTTTGAATACACCATAGAAAACGTTTTGGATATCCCTCTCTGGGAAAAAATGCAGGACCGGTTGGCGGAGCTGACCGGTACCGCCATCGTCTGCATCGACATCAAGGGGAAGCCTGTCACGAAACACAGTGGCCGTACCGCGTTCTGCAGCATCGTGCGAGAGAATCCCGTTTCTCGCAAGCGTTGCTTCCGCTGCGATGCGCTGGCAGGAGTTGAGGCAGTGCGCCGGGGCCGCCCCTACATCTACCTGTGCCACTGCGGCATCGTGGACGTAGCGGTCCCCGTCATGGTGGGGGATATCTACCTTGGTGCCGTGATGTTCGGGCAGGTGCGTCTGCGGCACAAGGACCAGGAAAAGGCGGAGCGTCTGGTAAACGAGATCAGTTCCATCCTTCCGCAAGAGGACGCTGCACAGCAGGAGATCCTGCGGAAATACGAGCTTCTGCCAGAAATGGATTACGACCGGATCGTTCAGGTCGCAGAATATATCAACGATATGGTGCATTATATTGTTGACCGTGCCGTAAAGAGCCACACCCGGGATGAGACCTACAAGTGGCTGATGAGTGCCAACGCCGAACAGTCCAGCGAGGAGATCCAGATCCAAGAGCTCCTGCCGCAGGAGGAGCACAGACCGCAGCAGACCGGGGTGCTGCCGGTAAACCCCAGCAGCGTGGTCTACCCGGCGGTGGTCTACATCCGGGATCATCTGCAGCAGGAGATCACCATGAAGGAGATGGCAGACCTGTGCCACCTCAGCCCCAGCTATTTTTCCCGGACCTTTAATAAGGAAACGGGAGAGAGCTTTGTGAACTACATCAGCAGCCGCCGGATCCAACTGGCAAAGGAGCTGCTGCTGGAGACTGGCAAAAGCATCTCCCAGATCGCTGAAGAGGTAGGCTATGACAACATCAGCCACTTTACAGCGGTGTTCAAACGCACGGAAGGAATCCCCCCTTCCGTCTACCGGTCGTCGAAAAAACGAAAAAAATTTTCATAATAGCGGGCACTGCTTTCCAAAAAAGCACCGGATCGGGGCTGCAGCACAAAATCACGTGCTGCAGCCCCTTTGTTCAGTTCTCACAATTACAGCAGCTTTAATTTGTGGAAGTTATTTTGTATACAAACGGAAAAGACAAAAAGCAAACAAATGACAAAAAACAGCAACAAAATCCATAAAAAGAGCAGCAAACTTATTTATTGCATTTTTTGTGCATTTTTGATAAATTCTCATTAGGCAGTTGAGTGTGAAGTGTTACACTCAACAAAAAGAAAAAAATCACAACAAGGAGGAAACAAAATGAAAAAGCAAAAGAGCGCGAGCTTCTGGGTCGCGATCGCTCTGATCCTATGCCTTATAAGCTCTTTGGGCGCATCCATGGTGCAGACAGGCGGCGGTGCGATCAAGTACCACGACATCACTATGGTCACCGACAGCGGTCACGAACTGGACGCCCTTCTGTTGGTGCCGAAAAACGCCACCAGAGAGACCCCCGCTCCGGCGATCGTTACCAGCCATGGCTGGTACAACAACCGTGAGATGCAGGACCTCAACTATGTTGAGTACGCACGCAGAGGCTATGTGGTCATCTCCATCAGTATGTACGGTCACGGCGACTCTGAGATCATCCCGGACGGCACATGGTTTAACGCCGAGAACAACGCCAACGGTCTTTACGATGCCGTAAAGTACATTGCTCGCCTGCCCTATGTTGATGCAAGCCGCATCGGCGTTACCGGTCACTCCAACGGCGCACTTGCCAGCCGTGTGGCTGTGATGCAGGACGAGGAAGGGCTGATCGCCGCCGCACTGCTGGTGTCCAACGATGCCGTTTACAAGAAGGACGATCAGTGGGTCAACATCTTTGGCAGCCGTGATGCTGGTATCGTTGCTTGCCAGTACGACGAGTTCTTCCACCGGGTAAAGCAGGAAGACGGCACCAAGAGTGCTCCCCGGGATTACATCGACCAGAATACTGCACAGTCCTTCCTGCACTTTGGCGTAGACCCCACCGGCCTGGACAAGCGCAGTGCCGATACCTACTACACCGAGCAGATCGACGGCAAGGAATCCATCCGTGTCATCTTCAACCCGGCCATCACCCACCCTTGGGCACACTTCTCCAAGAATGTTGTTGCTGACAGCGTCACCTTCTTTGACAAGGCACTGGATGCTCCCATCAAGCTGGATGCCAACAACCAGACATGGCAGTGGAAGGCATTCTTCAATACGGTGGGCATCGCTGGCTTCTTTATGTTCGTCATCTACGCCGCCATCGCCCTTCTAGACGCTCGCTACTTTGCAGAGCTCAAGCCTGCTGCAGACGCACAGCCGCTCCCTGCTCCCAAGGGCAAGGGCAAGGGCTGGTACTGGGGCGGTCTTGCATTTGGTGCCATCATGGGCGTGATCCTCTACCCCACCATCTATGCATGGTGCAGTAAGAACCGTCCGGCATTCTGGAATCAGGAAGCCACCTGGTACATCGGTATGTGGACCTTCCTCTGTGGCGTGTTTACCATCCTGTTTATGGTGGTGGCCTATAACTGCTATAGCAAGAAGAACGGCCTGGACCTGGCAGAGCGCGGCGTGAAGATCAGCGGCCGCAAGCTCTGGAAGACCATCGTTCTGTCCCTTATCGTGGTGGTCGCCGCCTATGCGCTGGTGTTCATCTCCGACTACCTGTTCCTCACCGACTTCCGCCTGTGGTGCTTCATCACCATCCGTGCATTTGCACCCATGCATTTTGCCACCATTGCAAAGTATCTGGTGTTCTGGCTGGTGTACTACATTGCCCTGTCTGTTGCCACCAACGGCTTCAACTTTGTACAGCTGGGTAAGTCCAATTGGCTCAGCACTCTGGTGCAGATGTTCTTCGTCTTTATCGGACCCGAGATCATGATCGGCGTTCAGTACATCACCTTCTACAACAAGGGTTTCCTGTGGTCCGAGCTTACTCACCTTGGCGGCTCCATTACCGGCATCTGGCTCTACCCCATCGTTTTCATGCTGCCCCTTGCCGTCTTTGTGTGCAGCAAGATCTACAAGAAGTCCAAAAACCCCTACATCGGCGGCATCATCATGGGCATTCTCGCCTGCGTGGTCTCCGTCACCAACACCCTCACCCTAGGCTAAGCGCACCCACTCTGTTCCTCTGGATCAGGGCTGCAGCGGTGTGACTGCGTTGTAGAAAAGCCGGGCTGCTCCACAGTTTCTGTGCAGCAGCCCGGCTTTGTGTTATCTGGGCATTTTTAAGATCAGCGGTTGGGTGCCATCCTTATTCCATCAAAAGCCATTGGGATGGCCGAGTATTTTATACCAACAGGTATGCGCTGTGGAGCTTTTATTCTGCGATGGGCATGGTCTGGTATCGTGAAGAGGATGAACACCCGGTTCTGCTCGTCCAGCCAGCCGTTTTTCACGGACAGGCTCATGCGGTCCAGCAGGATACCGTACAGGGTCTTGGCATCGGTTGACAGGCTCTGGAACCGTGGCTCCTGAAACAGAGCCTTTGGAATGCGGTAGAACGAAAACAGCTCTCCGGCTTGCCCGTAGAAATAATCAAGGATCATGCTGTTTTTCAACCGTCTGTCCTAAAACGAACGTGATTCTTCGTGCGTAGGAAGATGTTTTTGCAACATAAATAACAGGCATTTTGAAAACTCACCTCCAGTCATTCAGTTGAGATATGTACAAAAATTGACGTTATACCGTATATGTTTTATGGTGCGTATACCGATTGCTATATTTTGTATAGAGCAACGCGATATTTGATAGCTTTTTTTAGGCATTTTCATCTTCGTTGGGTGCGTAACCGTCGGCACTGTTTTTGCCGATTTGTGCAATAAAAAAGAAACAGCCAGAAAAAATCTAACTGTTTCTCGTCAATTTTATTGTACAGGGGATATAATCCGAATCATCCCCATACGGTGCGTGATCCGCAAGAAGTATTCAGATGGTCGCCCGTTCAAATCGCATCTGAAGCGCATCTCTCCTGAAGTGTGACTTTTTTACATTGAAGCAAAAACGGCAATTTTTTCTCGAAAGTAATGCTCGTCTGAAAACCCGCATTACGCCTATATTTTTTGCCGTTTTCCCAAAGAAATGTTTTTTCCTTTGGGGGCTTCTTTAAGGTCCGCATGGGAGAGCGTTCGGTTCGCATCCGAGAGGTCAAGGGTTCGAATCCCTCTAGGTCCATAAAACGCCGTATCGTTTAACACGATACGGCGTTTCTTTTTGTCTTGGGCAGCTGTTTTTTCAATACAGCTGCCCATCGGGATGTGATACAAGCAAGTTGCTACCCGATAACCTCAAAAATAAATTGTACTACGATTGTTTTTAAAAAGTTCTGTATTACTACTCGCACCAAACAAGGAAGATCCAAACCTTTTCTCGAAAGAGAAGGGTTCGGATTTTTTGTTTTTGGCGGCGTGCCCCGCCGCACAACAAAAGCATCCGCAGCGCATGGCCGGGCTGCTTCAGCTCAGGCGCAGTGCGCTGCGGATGCTTATTTTTTATGCCGCGCTCCCTCCCCTGATGGGAAAGTCAGGGCATCGGCTGCGTTTTGATGTCATTTGCCGGAACACGCCCGCGTTCCTGGCTCCCCGGTCAGGGGAGCTGCCAGGCGAAGCGAGACTGAGAGGTTTTATCCTGCCAGCTTCCGGTAGGCGTTCAGCACCTGATAGGCCGGGATGCTGCTGCCCGGGGCAAATTTGCCGTTCAGGCGGCGCTTCATCAGCCCTTGCTCCACGCACCACTGGGCTGCCTTGGCGGTATCCGGGTCTGCCACGTCTGCAAAGGCCGGGGCCTCGGCAGGCTCGGGACGGCCTGCGGTGTTCCACAGCAGCAGCGCGGTCTGGGCGCGGTTTTCGGGTGCAGCCACGCCTTCCGGCAGCAGGGCTTGCAGCTTGCGGCCGGAAACATAATTGTACACGCCGTAGCCTACAACGCCAGCCGCCACTGCGCCTGCCGCCGCCACGATGACGACCGCACCGCCGCCGTCACCGCCGCCGGTAGAGCCGCCGGGGGTGGTGCCGCCCGGGGTAGAGCCGCCCGGGGTAGAGCCACCGGGGGTGCCGCCCGGGGTCAGACTGCGGACATAGCCGCAGACGTTGCAGGTGGTATCCTTGTCGTCATCGTAGACATGGTCTTCGATGTCCTGCACCGTATGGCAGATGGGACACTCCATCCAGTGACTGTGCTCGTCGTGGGTCATTTCCATCTTGTGGTCGTGCTCAAATCCGCCCGGAGTCAGCGACACCACATAACTCCTTGTTGCCCAATATTCCGTATCATCTTTCAGGGTCCAGATGAACTTTGTTTCCTGTCCGTTCACTGTACAGACGGTTTCCTCGCTAAACTTATATCCGGGTTTTGCGTACAGACCCACCCAAAGGGTGTACCGTTTGCCCGGCCTGAAGGATCCAGGGATCGGATCGCCGTCCATGTCGCCCTCGACCCATTGGATCTTGGCGTCACAAACGTCTGCTCCGTTGTCCAGAATAACAACGGTCTCGTCCGGCATTTCGTGCTTTTTGGGGGTGTTTACACGGAGATTCACCTGCTTGATTCTGGTAATGGTCAGCACCTGCAGACTGAATACGCTGGTCAGTCCATTGCCGCAATCGTAGGTGTAAGTTACCCGGTCTGCACCCGGGTTCACCTTCAGGGTGTTGCCCTCCACAGTGCCGCCAACCCATTCACTGGTCTTATTTACGTCAAATCCAGCAGGGAGGGTACTCAAGTCAAACGTACGTTCGGTCTCATCAATGGTAATGGGGTACTTGTTTCCAGAGCACTCGAAGTTTTCTGGCGTTAGCTTGGTGTTGTAGCTTAGGTTCAAAGATGTCAGCTGGTTATTGGAGCAATACAGCTTCTTCAAGTTGCGAAAACACGTAATGCCCCACAGGCTGGTAATATTTTTGTTGCGGACATCGATCGTAGTGACAGCTCTCCATTCGCCTGGCTCCAGAATTCCATTCGGTTCTCCATCCTCCGATCCTCCTTTGTCAAACGTCGTTCTGATATATTCCAGGAACGTTTTGTCCGGAAAGTTTTCGCTGTGCAGGGGAACCCAGAAATCGACTTCATCGTCCGCAAAGGCGCTGAAGGGCAGGAAGGTACATACCATAGCCAGCGTCAAAAGAGCACTGACAAGGCGCGTTCGTTTTGAGAATCGTTGTTTCATGGGGTGCTCCTTTCTGTGGTAAAATTTTTTCAGGGCCCCATTCGGGAGAAGCTGACGCTTCTCCCGAAAAAAGGGTACCCTTTTTCAAAAAGTGGTCATTGCCCGGCAGGGGGCAGAATGATCCTTCGGTTGTCAGCCTCCTGCCAGCTTGCGGTAGGCGTTCAGCACCTGATAGGCCGGGATGCTGCTGCCGGGGGCAAATTTGCCGTTCAGGCGGCGTTTCATCAGCCCCTGCTCCACGCACCACTGGGCTGCCTTGGCGGTATCCGGGTCTGCCACGTCTGCAAAGGCCGGGGCCTCGGCAGGCTCGGGACGGCCTGCGGTGTTCCACAGCAGCAGCGCGGTCTGGGCGCGGTTCTCGGGTGCAGCCACGCCTTCCGGCAGCAGGGCTTGCAGCTTCTGGCCGGAAACATAATTGTACACGCCGTAGCCCACAACGCCGGCCGCCACTGCGCCTGCCGCTGCCACGATGACGACCGCACCGCCGCCGTCACCGCCGCCGGAGGGAGGCGTCACCGGGGGTTCCGGAGGCGTTACCGGGGGAACGGTGCCGCCGGTGCCAGTCACATCCAGCTTGAAACTTACTTCCAATATATCGCTTCTGCACTTATAAGCGTAGTACACTACGTTTGTGCCTTCATCGACTGTCAGAATGTTCCCATTGGCTTTGCCATGCTCCCATCCTGTAACCCGGCTTTTATCAAAGTTCCCGGGCAGAGTGCTCAGGTCAAACGTACGGTCAGGGTTCAGGGTAACGGTGTAAACATTATCACCGCTGTAAATATCCGTAAGAGAGAAATCGAGCTTCGGGTTGTTGTCCAGATTCAGGCTGGTGAGATGGTTATCCCCAAGCCACAATGTAGTCAATTTTGGACTATCGCTGACATCCAGCACGGTCAGCTGGTTGTTGAAACAGTTCAGATCCTTTAAGGAAATCATATTGTTCAAATTCAGCTGGGTCAACTGGTTATGGGCACAATTCAGTTTCTTCAGCAGTTTATTTTGGCCCAGAATCAGCGATGTCAGCTGGTTGTTTTGGCATTCTACCCTTTCCAGATTGGGTTTATGAGTCACATCTACGTCCAGCTCTGTCAACTGATTTGCAGAACAGTTGAGTGCTACCAGAGATTTACTATTTTTGACATCCAGTTGCTCCAGATCGTTGTGCGAGCAATCGAGCGTCACCAAATCTTTCAGATGCGATACATCCAGTTGTTCCAACTGGTTCCAAGAGCAATTCAGAAAGTAGATATTCGGATTCTTGCTCAGGTCTAGCTGGGTCAGTTGATTCTTATTGCATATCAATTTTTCCAACTCTGGATTCTGTCTCAGGTCTAATTTCTGGATAGAATTGTTTTCGCAATTCAACTCTTTCAGGTTGGGGAACGCCTCAATGCCTTTTAAGTTGCTGATGTTCCATCCTTTGACTTCGATACTTTCGACTTTTCTTTGTTCTTCCACCGTGAGGACATCTCTGCCACCTGCTTTGTAGGTTTTGATGTACTTTCTAAAGTTAGGGTCAGGGAAATTTTTCTCATTGATGGGCAGACTGGTTTCAAAGATGAATGTAGGTTTTACTCCCTTGCCGCAATCGTATTGGTAGCTCACTTCCTCTACGCCCGCATTCACGCTTAGAGTTGTGTCGGAAACAGAGCCGCCGGTCCAGTTGGTGGCTTTGCTCACGTCAAAACCGGGCAGTGTGGCCAAGTCAAACTTTCCGTCTGTACGAACTGCAATGGGACGCCTGTTGCCATCAGCATTTATAGTGCTTCCGACCATATGGGAAAAGTCCACACAAGCAAGCCGGTTTTCCGCACAGCTCAGATGGCTCAAGCTGTTATTCTTGCTCAAGTCCAGCGTTGTCAGCTGATTTCCATCACACGTCAGCGATGCCAGATTCTGATTCCGGCTTACGTTCAGTTCTATCAATTCATTATGGTGACAATCCAGCAGTGTCAGGTTAGTCTGGTTTTTGACATCCAGCTCTACCAGTTGATTTACCGAGCAATTCAACTGTTTTAGCTGGTAGCAACGGCTAACATCCAGCGCCGTCAGTTCGTTGTTGGAACAATCAAATTTGATCAGTTCCTCTTCGCTCCGCATTACGATTCGCCATATTTTGTTATAGGAGCAATCTACCTCCTCAAGTTTCAACCCAGAGAGAATGCCCAGATCCATGGAGGTCAGGTTATTATGGGAGCAATTCAATATTTTCAGTCCACTTGAAAGAATATAAAGATAATCTTTCAGTTGATTATAGGAACAATCCAGCTCCCTCAGTTTGAAATTTTTGCCAACATTAAGTGTTGTCAAGCCGATACCGTGGCAATCCAGCTTTTCGAGATCTTCAAAGAAACGAATTCCCTCAAGATTTTTGATTTTGTAATCGTCAGTAATCGTCATCTCTGTGATGCTGAGTTCCTGCGCATCGAGCTTGCCATTGTGGTTTGTGTCACATCTTTCTTTGAGAAAGCGCTGAAATTCCGCATCCGGGAAATTAAGCTTAAAATCCGGCGAATTAAAATCAATTTCTGTGTTCGCCGCAAAGGCGCTGAAGGGCAAAAAGGTGAACACCATAGCCAGCGTCAAAAGGGCACTGACAAGGCGCGTTCGTTTTGAGAATCGTTGTTTCATGGTGTGCTCCTTTCTGTTATGGGGTGTATTGCTGCAGGGCGTTTTTCTGAGCGGCGGCGGTAAGGTCGTCCAGAGCGCCCATCACGTCCCGGTAGTTTGGGGGAAACTTGTTTTCCCCGTGGGCTTCGATGCGGGTGCCGTCGGCAAGGACGGCTTCCAGCCGGAAGCTGCTGCCGTCCAGCACGTTGGGGTCGTGGCCGGAGAAGCCTGCCCAGCCGCCCACGCCGTACTCCTCCAGAATGGCCTTGGCCTGTTCCAGAAGTTCTGGCCCGGCCTGCTCCTGATACACTTCTTCGTGGTACAGTTCCAGTTCCACCCGGGTGCCCTCGGGGGTGCGGGTGAGGCAGGTGCGGGAGATGGGCTGGATATAGCTGCCCTGCTCCCAGAACTCCAACGTTTCAAGGTCAGCCAGCGTCGGGGCAGAAGCCGCAGGCTCCGGGGGTGTTGGGGCGGGGCGGCTGGGGCTGCGGCTGAGCAGTGCCGCCCCCACCGCCAGCCCCAGCAGCACCAGCGAGAAAGTGCGCATGGGTCGTCTCCTCCTTTCTGTGCGCATGGGTCAGTCTCCTTCCCTTGCCGTGGGGGGCAGAATGGTCATTCTGCCGTCCACCACCGCGTCCAGCATCTCGTGCTCCCGGAAATACTCCATCAGGATATCCTGACAGGAGGTTGCCACGCTGCGGGGCTTCTGGAGCTTGCAAAGGGTGTCGTAGGAGATGTTGAAAAAGCTTTCGATGTTTTTAAAGTGGTAGTTCTGCAAGCCCACGGTGAACAGGGCGTCATCGCCGATCTCCTTGCCCACCTCCCTGCCGCAGTAGGTAAAGTAATCAAAATCGCCCTTGCGGCGGTCGTACCGCAGGCGCAGGGTGGAGGGCAGCTGGTAGAACTCCGTATGGCCGGTGTAGGCTTCCTCCCGCAGCATGTAATGGAGCATCTGGCGCAGCTGCTGGCCGGTCACCTTGAACATGAATACGCCGTCATCGTAGGGGAAACCCTCGATAAGGTCGCCGTAGGTAACGATGGGGCCCAGCTTTTCGGCCCGGATGCTGCCGGAGCCGATGAGCATCACATCCACCCCAAGGCTGCGGGTAAAGATATCGGCAAACAGGTTGCCAAGCTCGGTCTCCTGCGTGCGCTGGGGGTGGGTAAGCTCCCGGCGGAAGCGCCCTACGATGTGGCTGTACTTTTCGTCCACCTGACTGGTGAAGCGGTGCAGCACCTGCT
>OOCW01002258.1_pt1 | contig 11286 bp, 11 predicted proteins | sample 1671201 | NCBI WGS metagenome assembly OOCW01 (sample SAMN06348132, study PRJEB24527) | human gut metagenome | biome: human gut; feature: ankylosing spondylitis patient; material: feces | host: Homo sapiens | place: China | collected 2015-10
AAATGTCAAGATAAACATGAAAAATGTGAATTAGAATGTCATTGTGAATGTAAAAAACATGAAAAAGTTGAAAAATGTGAAGAATGTCAACCTATATCAGATTCATGTACAGTAAATCCATGTAGAGAAGAATGTTGTAATGGAATAAGCCCAAGCTATTCAACAAGAAATGCTTCTCCGATAGCTATAGAAACAAATAGAATATTTGATTCTATACAATTTAGAACATTTACAGATGCTACAGGACCAAATGGACAAACTTTATTCTTTGATTTTGACGTTGTAAGTGTAAGAGGAAATGTACCATCTAGAGGATTGGCAAAAGTTACAGTTGATGAAGTTTGCGTTAACTTCTCATCAATTGATATAACTCCAGGAGATATAACTGTAGATGATTTTGTAGTAACTCCAATTGAAAATGACTCACCTTGTGATACAGTATTTGAATCTTTAGTATGTCCAATAAGAAACGCAACTTGTTGTGCAAGAAATATGGGACAAAATGTATTATTCAGAGAAAGAGGATTAAACGCTACAGTAAATGACTTAGTTCTAGAAATAAGAGGTCATTGTGGATGTACTAAGATAGTTGCTCTTGCATATCCAGCAATAAGGAGAGGTAATGGACAATTATGTAGAGTAGATTCTGTTGAATTTAGATTTAACACATTAGCTTCTAATTTATGCGTTCCATCTAGTGGTAGAACAGTAACATTAAGACAAAGTTATTTAACTAATTTAACAGTTGACTGCATATCTAATGCATTTGTATCTGCAGAAGATTGCGATTTTGATTGTAATATAAGCCGCAAACCTGACTGCAATTGTAACTGCGACTGTGATGATGACTTTGATTGTGATTGCTTAGAATTCACAATACCAAGTGGAATTGATTTAATATTATGTGTTGAAGAAACAGTTAGTGCTTTAATAGGAGACCAAGTAGTAGTTCTAGCAGATACTGGTTTTGAACCAAGAGTAGTAGACACTTTTGCAAATGTTTGTAGATTTCCAGGTTGTGGTGAAGAATAAATTATATAATTAAAATATACTACAAATGACTAGAGAAATGATTAACAAAATATCTTTATTCTACTAAAAGAAAGGACTATCATTAAATGATGGTCCTTTTTCTTATGGGAATGTTAGTTTTTGTAAATAATACTATAACAATATTCAAAAAGATCATCTTTAATAGTAGAAGAACTTTTGAAATCAGAAAAAGAAGTTGATCTTCTAAGAAGGTTATGAGTTGGTATCCATTTTCTATTAGAAGTATTAAATATAAGAGTTTTGCTATATAAATCAGATCTACTATTTTTATTTATAGTTTCATAGTTCAAAATCATATTTGACATATCGTCAATATTTAGCTTATAAATACTTTCATCCCTTTGAACAATATTATTAATATAATACTTATGAATATTATAATTAGTTGGGCTAAAGTTAAAATGAGACAATCTATATTGATTATTTTTAAGAGAAGACTCTTCAACAACAAAAATATTTAAGTATTTTTCAATAATAAAAAGTCTCATATTTTTTAGATTATTTATATTATGGCAAGCTTTACATAGTATTTTTCTTTTGATACGTCCATTTTTATAAAGAAAGTGAATAAGTCTACCTCTTGTGTCTATAGAGCAAATATGAATAAAGTTATTATCATCAAAATTTGCACAATAGGATACTATATTATTGGCTATTTTATTAATTTTTTCATTTATATTTTTTATATATAAACAGTTATTTTCTGTATAAACATAAAAAGGTTTTATATCATTAATCATATTTAACTTTTAACCTCCTAAGATTTCATTTCTTTTAATGCTTTTACTAAAATTATGCTATGAAGAATAGTTGTCAAAATGGAAGTGGCAGTTACAGTATAGATATAGGCATATATATGAAGATGAGGTAATGGTAATAAAAAATATAGTGCTATGACTTGAATTACCATTGTTGAAATAGTATTAATACTAGCTATAATTTCTTTTCTTATTGCATGAAGTATTGATGATAAAGTTTGGTTAAGACATAAGAAAAGAGGAGCTAAAGACATTGCTTTTAAATATTGACCAGCTAATTTATTATTAAAAACTAAAATACATAATTCCTCTCCACTAAAATAGAAGAAGATGGATGAGATTAGTCCAACACCTATTGTTAAAACTAGGGAATAATTAATTTTCATTCTTACTTTTTTATATTTATTTAAAGCAATCTCTTGAGAGATGCTTGGAATTAAATTTACTACTAAAGCAGATCCTATGGTAAATGGAAGATAAACAAAGGGCATCACCATACCACATATAATTCCATAAACTCCTATGGACTGGTCATAGGATATGCCTGATAAAACTAATCTTGATGGAACTATCATGGAACTTACAGATTGTAAAATAACAGAAGACATTCTATTACAAGTAATAGGGAGAGCCATTTTTAAAGTTTCTATAGAGGAATAATAGAAATCTCTAAGTCTAATAGTAAATGTATTATATAATGATGATTCTTTATAAAGACATATACTCATATATAATACGTTTATAGCTTCACCCATAGAAATTCCAATAAGTGTTACATAACAAATCATAGCTTTATCACTTATGTACATAGAAAGTAAAAATACAAATAATATCCTTGTAAGTTGCTCGATTACTTGACCTATGGCAGGAACCATAACTTTTTTTATTCCATAAAAATATCCTCTAAACACATTAGAAATAGTAATTAGAACAATAGCTGGACAAATAGAAAGAACAAATAAATTCAAACTTTCGTTTTTTAAAAGTCTAAGAGATAAATAATTACTACAAACAGATACAATTAAAGAAATAAATAAAGATATAAAAAAAGCCACATATAAAGTTGATATGAAAAATATATTTGCATCTTTTTTACTATTCAGAGCATTTTTTTTAGCAACTAAACATGAAAGTGCAGTTGGTATACCTGTGGTGGTTAGGGCTATACATATCATTAAAAAGTTGAATATCATATGATATATACCAAGGCCTACATCTCCCATAACCCGTGATAGAAAAATTTTATATAGGAAGCCTAATAATCTTACAATTAAGTTAGATATAAATAAAATTATTGTTGATAAAACTAAATTAGGCACTCTCAAAAAAAATCACCTCCACATATTAAAAATGTATTCTTGTGGAGGTGAAAAAATAATTATAATTTAATAAAATTTGGTTTCAAATTATCAAATGTACAAATGTATTTAAATCCAAGATCTTTTAAATAAGATTCAATATAATCAAATTTATGAGAGATAAAAGCTGGAGAATGTGCATCAGATCCTGTAGTTATTATCTCTCCACCTAAGTCTTTATAAAGAGAAATTATTTTTCTTGAAGGTGTTAAGTCAGGTAAGTCATATCTAAAGCAAGATGTATTTACTTCTATTCCTTTACCATTATAAATAACTTCTTTTAATATAGATTCGATAATATCCATAAATAAACTATCTCCTAAAATACTGCTATAATTTCCATATCTTTTGATTAAATCTACATGGCCTAATACACTATAATTTTGAAAATTTTTAATTATTTCATATAAGGTTTTATAGTAAATTTCATAAGCTTCTACTTGGGTTTTATTTTTAAAATAATCATCATAATAGAAGTCGTTTTTATCAATGGAATGTTGAGAACAAATTATAAAATCAAACTTATTATTTTTCATATCTTCATTGTATTTTTCTATAAGGTGAGGTTGTAGTCCAAGTTCGATTCCTTTTTTTATAGTGATTTTATCTTTATATTTATTTTGTGCTGATTCTAAGGTATGTAAGTATTCATTATAATCTAGAACAAATTCATCAGTTTGCGATACATCATAATCTATATGGTCTGTAAAACATATTTCTTTTACACCTAAGTTTATGGCAGCTTCAACCATTTTTTTCATAGAAGTTTTGCTATCTGGAGAGAAGTTACAGTGGACGTGATAATCATAGAACATTATTATTTCCCCTTTCATAAAAATTTGGTATTATATATATTAATGATAGCAAATACATATTTAAACATCAATAAATCTAAAAATAAGTAAGTGGTGATTAAATGGATAAATACAAATTACAATTAGATGATAGCAATAGTAAATATATTCAAATTTATAATTATATAAAAGATATGATTGTTCAAGGTAATATAAGAGAACATGAAAAACTTCCACCAATAAGAAAACTAGCTGAGCTTTTAAATGTTAATAATGCAACTATTGTAAAAGTATATGAGTTGTTAGAAAAAGAAGGTTACGTATATAAAATAGTAGGTAGTGGAACTTTTGTATCTTCAGTTAACATAAAAAAAGAAGTAAAATCAAAAGAATATAAAGATTTAATACATTTTGAAAATGGTAATCCATCAAAAGATATGTTTCCACTAGATAATTTTAAATCAGCCATAAATATGGCTTTGGAAAAAGAGGGAGCTTCCATATTTGAGTATGATGAAGGTATGGGCTGTGAAGATTTAAGAAAAGAATTATGTACATATTTAAAAAGTAAAAAAATAAATACTCAAAAAGATAATATTCAGATAATATCTGGTGCTCAGCAAGGTATAGATATAGTATGTAAAGGTCTTATAAATTATTCTGATGTGGTATTTGTAGAAGAACCTACTTATAATGGAGCTTTGGAAGTTTTCAAAAGTAGAGGAGCTAAGATTATTACCATTCCTATGCTTAAAGATGGAATAGATATAGGTATATTAAAGCTTAAATTAGAAAAAATAAAGCCAAAGCTAATATATGTTATGCCAAATTTTCAAAATCCAACGGGAATCTCTTATAGTGAGTACAAAAAAAAGAAGCTAATAGAATTAAGTGAAGAATATGATTTTTATATTTTAGAAGATGATTTTATAAGTGATTTTAAGTTTGACAGTGAAGATAATAGACCATTAAAAAGCTATGACATAAGCAGTAGAGTTATATATATTAAATCTTTCTCAAAAATACTTATGCCAGGACTTAGGATAGGTATAGTTGATATACCAATAGAGTTACAAAAGGAAATTCTTTGGGCAAAATATTCTTCAGATATATCAACACCAGGACTTATTCAAAAGTCTATGTATTATTATATGAAGTATTTTAATTGGGAAGAATATTTAAAAAGTATAGATAAAGTTTATAATGAAAAATATAGAAAGACAAAACAGCTATTGGAGGAAAAACTTGGTGATAAACTAAAGATTAGTCAGTCTCAAGGTGGTTTAAATTTCTTTCTTGAGTTACCACGAGGATATTCATCACAAGCTTTTTATAACTTTATGATTCAAAAGGGCGTTTGTATTACACCAGGAACTTATTTTTTTGATAATATAATGGATGACAGATTTTTTAGGATAAATATAGCTAATGAAAAAATCGAGGGTATAGAAAAAGGAATAACTATAATAGAAAATAATTTAGAAGAGTTTATTACATCTTACAAAAAAGGAGAAACTATAAGAAGTAATAAAATTTTTTATTAATAAAAGAGAAAAAGACCTAGGAGGAAAACAATGTTTGATCAAAAGAAATTAGATAGAATAAATTTTTTAGCAAAGAAAAATAAAGAAGAAGGATTAACAAAAGAAGAATTAGCAGAAAGAGAAGTGCTAAGAAAAGAATACTTAGAAAATTTTAGAGCACACTTTAGATCTAGACTTGAAAATGTAAAAGTTGTACATACTCAAGAAGAGTATGATGAATTAATGAAAAAGAATCAGAACTAAAAATCTATAAATAGGGGGTCAAAAATGAACTTAAAACATAAATTTGCAAATGGTTGGAAAGTTATAAAAGAAATGAATAATATGGATAATGCTATGGCATATTCTAAAGAATATATTGATTTCTTAAATAAAAGTAAAACAGAAAGACTATGCGCTAGAGAAATAATTAGATTGGCATCATCACAGGGATTTATATCTATAGAAGAAGCAATGAAAAAAGGGAAAATAGAATGTGGAGATAAAATCTTTGCAGAGAATAAGGATAAAGGTGTAGCTTTATTTGTAATTGGTGAAAAAGATATAGAAAAAGGCATGAAAATAGTTGCCTCTCATATAGATTCACCTAGACTAGACTTAAAACAATATCCATTATATGAAGATGATAATATGGCATACTTTAAAACTCATTACTATGGTGGAATAAAAAAATATCAATGGGTATCCATGCCACTAGCATTATACGGAGTAGTAATTTTACAAGATGGAACTAAAGTTGATATTGCTATAGGAGATGAAGAAAGTGATCCTGTATTTTGTATAAATGATTTATTACCACATTTATCATCTGAGCAAAATCAAAAGAAATTACACGAAGCAATCAGTGGAGAAGACCTGAATGTATTAATTGGAAGTATTCCTCTTGACGATGAAAAAGAGTCAGCTGTAAAACATAATATGTTAAGATTATTAAATGAAAAATATAACATAACAGAAGAAGATTTTCTAAGTGCAGAGATAGAAGTAGTTCCAGCAGGAAAAGCAAAAGATTTAGGACTAGATAAATCTATGATTATTTCTTATGGCCAAGATGATAGAGTGTGTGCTTTTGCAGGAGTAAAAGCTATACTTGAAACTGAAAAACCAGAATATACAGCAGTTACTTTATGTGTAGACAAAGAAGAAACAGGTTCTTATGGTAATACAGGTATGCATTCTAGATTCTTTGAAAACACTGTTGCAGAATTAATAAACTTACAAGGAAATTATTCTGACTTAAAAATAAAAAGAGCTATGGCAAAATCTAGAGTATTATCTGGAGATGTAAATGCAGCTTATGATCCAAACTTTTCTTCAGCATATGAAAAAGCAAACTCAGCTCACTTAGGATATGGTGTTGCAATAATGAAGTACTCTGGTTCAAAAGGAAAAAGTGGAACAAGTGATGCCAATGCAGAATTCGTTTGTGAAGTAAGAAGAATATTTAATAAAGAAAATATAGCATGGCAAACAGGAGAGCTTGGTAAAGTTGACCAAGGAGGCGGAGGTACTGTGGCTTATATATTAGCCAATTATGGTGCTGAAGTATTAGACTGTGGTGTTGGTTTATTAAGTATGCATGCACCTTATGAAGTTGCATCAAAAGCAGATATATTTGAAATGTATAGAGGTTACAAAGCCTTTTTAAATATAAATCTATAATAAAAAATCCTTCTATTTTATGAAAATAGAGGGATTTTTTTATTTTAAATTAATAACATAATAGAGCTATATAAAACTTGTATCCATTGTGCGAGTTGTTGCTTTTCTGAATACTTTTTGTTATATTTATAATAAGAATATAATTCTATAATTGACTTGTATTACAAAATAATTACAAAATAATATTTGTTATCAAATTATGTCTATTATAGGTTATAATCATTTAGTAAGAAAATAAGATAAAAATTTTAAGAAAATATATACTTATACTTGATATAAGGAGGAAAAATTTATGAATATTAAAAAATCATTATCTGCATTGATTATTTTGACCATGATTTTTACGGGATGCTCCAGTTATCAAGTCAAAGAAGAGGCCGTATCTTTGCCAGATAAAGCTACAAAACAAAAAACTATGACTAAAGTCCAAAATAATATTAATGAAATAATAGGCAAAGATTACGAATATGTCTTAAGTAATTTAGGTGAACCTAATGCTACAGCATATTGGATAGATAAAGATACCATTGATAAGATACATACATTAGATAATATAGAAAATATAGGAGATGTTAATTTAGTATATTTAAAGAATGTATCTAATGAAAATAACAATAGTAGTGCTTTATATTTACAATTAGAAGATAACAATGTTAAAAAAGTACAAATAGTGGATTATTCTAGTTTGGGGATAAAAAAATCTTTGGTTAAATCTAAAATACTTGTAAACTGTTATACAGATGGTGAAATAGTAAACATAGATACTCTAAAAGATAAAAAACTAGATGATTATATTGGTCTAGATATAAGTGGAATAGAAAAAATAGTAGGTAATAAAAAAGCATCATATGATGCATACTTATTTGATAAATTAGATAAATCTATAAATGTATATGAGTTAGATAATAATAAACTATTAGTTATATTTACAGAACAAAATAAAATAAGTAATATAAAAATTATTAGTGATATAGATGACATTATAGATACAATTAAAGATGAAGTTCTAAGTAAATAATCATACAAAAAGTTATAGATTCTAATAAATCTATAACTTTTTTAATAATTATAAATAACAGAGGATCATAATAAGAAATGAGTAAGATAGAAATAGCTGAATATATTGTTGAAAATAAAAAAATTCCAAAGGAGTTTGATAATTACACAATTGTTCAAATCAGTGATTTGCACAATAAATCATTTGGAAATAATAATATTCATTTGATTAACAAAATAGATAAAATTAATCCACAAGTAGTATTTATTACAGGTGATATGATTGATGGAGAAAGTAAAAATTTTCAAGTAGCTTTAGATTTATTAAATAATTTAGTAAACAAGTATAAAGTATATTATATTACAGGTAATCATGAGCAAAAGGCTTTAGTAAAAAAATATAAAAATCTATATAAAGAATATTTTACAAAGCTGCGTAATATAGAAGGTGTACATTTAGATAATGAAAAAATTCAGATAAAAAAAGGTGATAGTCATATTAATCTTTATGGATTAACAATACCTTTTAAATGCTATAAATATTTATTTGATAAAAATAAAAGTATAGACTTAGAGGAGAACTTTTTACAAGATAACTTACCAGAAATTAATAGGAATGAATATAATATTTTATTATCTCATACACCATTTTATTTTGATGAGTATGAGAAATGGGGGGCAGATCTTATTTTAGCTGGCCATGTTCATGGAGGAATAATAAGAATTCCTTTTGTAGGTGGACTATTATCGCCAAATAGACAATTTTTCCCTAAATATGATTTGGGGAAATACAATAAAAACAATTCTACTATGATAGTTACTAAGGGTCTAGGAGGATCAAAGGTGCTTGTTAGAATTAATTGTAAGCCAGAAATTGTTAAAATAATATTAAAATCTAAACATTATTAGGCATGTAAAAATTAAAGGGGGAATTATTTATGATAGGAAATAATGTAACAATAATAGTAGTATTTATACTATACTTGGTAATGATGTTAGTCATAGGGGTTGTGGCTTTTAAAAGGACATCAAATACAACTGACTACTATTTAGGGGGGAGATCATTAGGTAAATGGGTTGTTTCAATTAGTGCTCAAGCTTCGGATATGAGTGGATGGCTATTGATGGGTCTACCTGGAGCTGCATATCTATCAGGTTTAGAAGCTGGATGGATAGGGATAGGTTTAGCCATAGGAACTTATCTTAACTGGAAGTTTGTTGCTAAAAGGCTTAGAAATTATACTGAAGTATGTGGCAACTCTATAACTATTCCTCAGTTCCTGGGAAATAGATATAGAGATGAGGGGCATATTATAAGACTTGTTAGTGCATTATTTATATTAATATTCTTTTTAGTATATACAGCATCAGGATTTGTAAGTGGAGCAAAATTATTCTCCACAGTATTTAATATGGACTATACAGTTGCTTTATTAATTGCAGTTTTAGTTGTTGTTTCTTATACTTTTGCTGGAGGATTTTTTGCTGTATGCTGGACAGACTTAGTTCAAGGTATATTAATGTTTATGGCCATAGTAATAGTTCCAGTGGCAGCAGTAGAAAGTATGGGAGGACTTAATGCAACTTTAGCTAATATAAACTCAGTAAATCCAGAATTACTTAATGCTTTTACTGCATCTGATGGAAGTAAGGTAACATTAATATCAATAATTTCTTCACTGGCTTGGGGGCTTGGATATTTTGGACAACCTCATATTTTAGTTAGATTTATGGGTATAAAGAATTCTGAGGATATAAAACATTCTAGAATAATAGCAATGGTATGGGTAGTATTTTCATTATGTGCAGCAGTGTTAGTAGGATTATTAGGAAGAGTTTATTTAAGTGAAGACTTAATGGCAACATCAGGAGAGACTGTTTATATTAAAATGGTGCTTTCTATATTCCCAATAGTTTTAGCAGGATTATTCTTAGCAGCAATATTGGCAGCTATTATGAGTACAGCAGATTCACAGCTTCTTGTAACAGCATCTGCTATAACAGAAGATTTCTATAAAACTAAAATAAGAAAAAATGCCAGTGATAAAGAATTAATGATAGTAAGTCGTTTAACAGTTATATGTGTAGCAATAATTGCTGCAATAATTGCAACTAATCCAAATAACACAGTACTTGGTCTTGTGGAAAATGCTTGGGCAGGATTTGGAGCGACATTTGGTCCAATAGTTCTATTCTCACTTTTATGGAAGAGAACGACTAAAAAAGGTGCCATAGCAGGAATGATAACAGGAGGGGTAAGTGTTATTATTTGGAGAAGACTAGGAGCGACTTTAGGTGGAATATTTAGCTTATATGAAATAGTTCCAGGATTTTTATTATCAGCACTAGTAATTTATGTTGTTAGTAAGATGGATAAAGAGCCATCACAAGATATAATTGATGAATTTGAAAAAGTTCAAGGCATAAATAATCAAACCAATTCATAATAAATAAAGACTTGAGGATATTCTTCGAGTCTTTTTTGATTTAAGAAGGGAGTGATAATATGAAATTTGATAAAGATTTCGAATATAAGTTCAAAAAAGAGAAATATTTTCAATATATAAAAAAACAAGGTAGATATATAAGTTCAGTAGAAAAAAATTTTGCTAAGAAATATGATGGAATGAAAGTTAAAGTTATAAATGAAAACCAAGGTGTAGTAGATGGAGTGTATCAAGTTATGAGTATTTGGTGTGAAAAAATAATTAAATAGTCAGAAAAAAGGCAACTAAGTTAGAGTAAAATCTAAAATAGTTGCCTTTTTTCTAAGCTGATTTCTGTTGTAAATCTTTATTTACAACAGGTGGAAACATTTTAAAGAATAAAGTTCTTATTAAAGGGGAAACAATTAATAGATTTAAAGGTATAGCAAATACGAAATTTTTAATTATACCCATGCCATATGCAGGTAAAAGATTAGGGCCAAAACCTACATTTGTAACAGCACCAAAGAATGAAATCCAAAGTACCATTCCGCATCCTGTGAAGAAGAAATTAAAAATAATATAGGTGAAGAAGAGTTTGAAATTTTGAAAAAGTGTTTAAATAAGGATTGGTTTAATAATAAATAATAATGATAAAAAATTAAAATATATATTTAGAAAAGAAAAATATTTTA
>OOCW01002259.1_pt1 | contig 11283 bp, 9 predicted proteins | sample 1671201 | NCBI WGS metagenome assembly OOCW01 (sample SAMN06348132, study PRJEB24527) | human gut metagenome | biome: human gut; feature: ankylosing spondylitis patient; material: feces | host: Homo sapiens | place: China | collected 2015-10
CTTGCCCTTATAGGGCTCATGAAAAACCACCAGCTTAGCTGGTGGATATTTATTTATATATAATCTAGAACTTTAAATTATTTTAGAAAGTGATATAATAATATAAATAAAATTTTAATTAGTGGATAAATAGAGGTAGGAGATATAATTATGGAAATAATAATTGCTATAGCTATGATTACAGGAGCTTTCTGTTATTATCAAAATAATAAAATTTCTATAACAAAGTTAAAAGTAAAGAGTAACGTTAATAAAAGGGTAAGAATAGCACAAATATCAGATTTACATAGTAAAGAATTTGGAAAAAATAATAATACTTTATATAAAGTTATTATTGAACAGGAACCTGATATTATTGTAGCAACAGGAGATTTAATAGATTCAAATATGAAAAGAATAAATGAAATAATTGAATTTTGTAGTAGGTTAAATAAGAGAGTTCCTGTATATTATATATTAGGCAATAACGAAATGAGATGTTCTAGGGTAAATGAAATAGTAGAGAAATTAAATGAAAGAAATATTAATGTATTAGAAAATGAAATAGCAACAATAAAAATTAAAGATAATATAATTAATATTTTAGGTTTAGCAGAAAAAAGGGTAGATAAAGGTGAAATGTTTTATAGCAAGATAAATAGTAGATATGAGATTGAGAATGTTGATAGCTTATTCAGAAAATTAGAAAATTTAATAGGAATTAAGATTGTTTTATCTCATTATCCAGAGAATTATGAGTATGTGGGTGATTATTCTTACAGTAAATATAATTTTGATATAATGTTTTCAGGTCATGCACATGGAGGACAATTTATATTACCAGGATTGGGAGGAGTATTTGCACCGGGGCAAGGGCTATTTCCTAAGTATTATAAAGGTATATATGGAAAGAAAAATAAATTAGTGGTAAGTAGAGGATTAGGGAATAGTGGATTTCCTTTAAGATTATTTAATAGACCAGATTTAGTTATTGTAGATATAGTAAATAACTAAAATTTAAAATGAATGTAGGTATTTAAAATGATAGAGTTATTTTAAGATAATAGAATCAGAAGTAACTATTTGTTTATAAATAAGAGCTTATTGCAGTTGCAATAAGCTCTATTTAATATTATAAACTAATTACATTGATTTGTGGAATGTTCTGTTTATAACGTCTAATTGTTGTTCTCTTGTTAATTTAATGAAGTTAACAGCATATCCAGAAACTCTGATAGTTAATTGTGGATATTCTTCTGGGTGTTCCATAGCATCTAATAGAGTTTCTCTATTAAATACATTTACGTTTAAGTGTTGAGCACCTTGAGAGAAGTATCCATCCATCATAGTACCTAAGTTGTGGATTCTGTTTTCAGGTGTTTTTCCTAATGCATCTGGAACGATTGAGAATGTATTAGAAACACCATCTTGTGAATGTTCGTAAGGAATCTTAGCAACAGAGTTTAATGATGCTAATGATCCGCTACAGTCTCTTCCGTGCATTGGGTTAGCTCCTGGTGCAAATGGTTCTCCAGCTTTTCTTCCACATGGAGTAGTACCAGTCTTCTTACCGTAAACAACGTTTGAAGTGATTGTTAATACTGATTGAGTGTGGTAAGCATTTCTGTAAGTCTTGTTTTGTCTGATCTTATTCATCATGCTTTCAACTAACCAAGCAGCAATTTCGTCAACTCTGTCATCGTCGTTTCCGTATTTAGGGAAGTCACCTTCAACTTCGAAGTCTACAGCTATTCCTTCTTCATTTCTTATAGGCTTAACTTTAGCAAATTTGATTGCAGAAATAGAGTCAGCACAAACTGATAAACCAGCTATACCACAAGCCATAGTTCTGAATACATCTCTATCATGTAAAGCCATTTGTAATTTTTCATATGAGTATTTATCGTGCATGTAGTGGATAACATTTAAAGTATTAACATAAAGGTTAGCTAACCAGTCTGTCATAACGTCAAATCTTTCCATTACTTCATTGTAATCTAAGTATTCACCAGTTAATGGAGCAGTCTTAGGTCCAACTTGAACACCAGATTTTTCATCTCTACCACCATTTATAGCGTAAAGTAAAGTCTTAGCTAAGTTAACTCTAGCACCGAAGAATTGCATTTGCTTACCAACTCTCATTGCAGATACACAACAAGCGATAGCATAGTCATCTCCCCAGTATGGAGCCATTAAATCATCATTTTCATATTGAACTGATGATGTATCAATAGAAACCTTAGAACAGAAATCTTTGAATCCTTGAGGTAATCTAGTTGACCATAAAACAGTTAAGTTTGGTTCTGGTGATGGCCCTAAAGTATATAATGTGTTAAGTACTCTGAATGAGTTCTTAGTAACTAAAGTTCTACCATCTAATCCCATACCACCGATTGATTCAGTAACCCAAGTTGGATCTCCTGAGAATAAATCGTTGTATTCTGGAGTTCTTAAGAATTTAACTAATCTTAACTTCATTACGAAGTGATCCATTAATTCTTGAGCTTCTTCTTCAGTGATAACACCGTTTCTTAAATCTCTTTCAATGTAGATATCTAAGAAAGTAGAAGTTCTTCCTAGAGACATTGCAGCACCATTTTGGTCTTTGATAGCTCCTAAGAATCCGAAGTATAACCATTGTATAGCTTCTCTAGCGTTAGTAGCTGGCCCTGATATATCAAATCCATAGCTAGCAGCTAATCCTTTTAATTCTTTTAATGCAAGAATTTGATCAGAGATTTCTTCTCTTAATCTGATTACATCTTCGTCAATTGTCTTAACTTCTAAGCTTAATTTTTGTTGTTCTTTATCTTGTATTAATCTATCAACACCATATAAAGCAACTCTTCTGTAGTCACCTATGATTCTTCCTCTACCATAAGCATCTGGAAGACCAGTGATAACACCAGATTTTCTAGCTAATCTCATTTCAGTAGTATAAGCATCGAAAACACCTTGGTTGTGAGTTTTTCTATATTTGCTGAATATTTCTGAAATTCTTGGGCTTACTTCAAATCCATAAGATTTAGCAGCACTTTCAGCCATTCTGATACCACCGTATGGCATTACAGCTCTTTTTAATGGAGCATCAGTTTGTACACCAACGATTTTTTCGAAAGCTTGGTCAATATAACCAGGGTTATATTCATTAATTCCAGATATAGTTTCTGTATCTACATCTAAAACTCCACCATTTTCTCTTTCTTTTTTGAATAATTCACTAACTTCAGCCCAAAGTTTAGTTGTAGCTTCAGTAGCTCCAGCTAAGAAACTATCATCACCTTCATATGGTGTATAGTTAGTTTGGATAAAGTTTCTTACGTCAACACTTTTTGTCCATGAACCTGTTTTGAAATCATTCCATTCTTCTCTCATATATAGCGCCTCTTTTCTTAAAATTATTACATAAGTAATGTCATTTAATGTTAAATAATAACTAGCACTAAATAATAATGATTATTATTTAACAATGGCATATTTAAACTATATCACTAAATTTTAAAATTTTCAAGCATAAAATAGAAAAATTTTAGTTGCAATTATTTATAGTGATTTAATTCCTTAAATATAATAACATAGTATTACTCCATAATCAAAGGGGAGGTATAGAAAATAGGGAATGATATTGTAGAAAAAAATATTATTTTTAACAAAATGTAAAAAAAAATAAAATCACACATAGATAGTTAAAAAAATAACAATACATATAAGTTAAATTTATAAATTTTACAAAAAGTAAGAAAATAGAAAGAATCCTTACAAAATATAAGGATTCTTTCTATTTTCTTTATTTAATTTTATTTAATGCTTTGTTCATATTGTTCTACCATTCTTTTAACCATTTCGCCACCAACGCTACCACATTGCTTTGAAGTAAGATTTCCATTGTAATCTGTAAAAGGAACTCCCATTTCATTTGCTACTTCAGTTTTAAATTTTGATAAACCATTTTTTGCTTCAGGTACTAATTTTTGTGCCATTTAAAGTCCCTCCTAAATTTTGAAAAATTATTTTATAAAGTAATTATTTACTTTACATTATTATATTGTGCAAAAAAAAGTTTTTAATAACCTATAAAAAAGTAGGTAAACAAGCCAAAAAGGTTATTTAAATAAAAAGAATACCTTTACTATTTATGTATTGGGAAGTAAGGATTAATAAAGTAATTTGTTAAATAAATGGTATTTTACATAAGAAATTTTTTGTGATTACAGAAGAGTATTCGTTTACATTGTTACTATTATTTTTCCAAAAGAATATTAAATTAGAAAAAATATAAAAATGTGTAGACAAAGGAATATATTAATGATAATATAAGCAAAGGAAAATGATAATTAATATCAATAAAAGTATTTTTTGTTAGATTTAATTTTAAAGATAATAAATTATGGGGGATAACAGATGAAAAAGAGATATTTATTTATTATATTGATAATATTATCAATTGCATCGGTATTTATTGGTGTATCAAGTATAAGTATAAATGATATATTAACATTCAATATAGATAAAATGCATATATTACTTGTAAGTAGAGTTCCGAGATTGGTAGCCATATTAGTTGCAGGGATGGGTTTAAGTATAAGTGGGCTTATAATGCAACAAATCAGTAAAAATAAATTTGTTTCACCAACCACAGCTGCTACGGCAGATTTTGCGAAGTTAGGAATATTATTTTGTATGATGATAATACCTAATGCTAAAACCATGGAAAAGATGATTGTATCATTTGTTTTTGCTGGGTTAGGAACAGTTTTATTTATGAAAATGATAAAAGCTATAAAAATAAAAAATATAGTTTTTGTACCTTTAATAGGAATGATGCTAGGTAAGATAATTGGATCAATTACTACTTTTTTTGCTTATAAATATGATTTAGTTCAAAATATTTCATCTTGGATGGAAGGGGATATGTCATTAATAATGAAGGGAAGTTATGAATTACTTTATTTAAGCATTCCAATGGTAATAATAGCATTTTTATATGCTAATAAATTTACTATAGTAGGGATGGGAGAAGACTTTGCCATTAATTTAGGTCTTAATTATAATTTCGTAGTAAATGTAGGACTAGCAATAGTTTCATTAATATGTGCAGTAACAATTATAACTGTTGGTAATATACCTTTCTTAGGACTTATTATTCCTAATATAGTAAGTTTATATAGTGGAGATAACTTAAAGAAAACATTATACCACACAGCTTTATTGGGGCCTATATTCTTACTTGCTTGCGATATTTTAGGAAGAATAATAATATTCCCATTTGAAATGTCAATAAGCTTAACTGTTGGAGTAATTGGAAGTATAATTTTCCTTTATATGATAATAAGGGGGACAAGAAATGAAGACTAAAGATAAAAAAAGTATATTTATTTTATCAATATTAGCTTTAGTATTAATATGTTCATTTTTATTTATTGGAGTAAATAGTATTAACTTTAAGTATGCTTTATATAGAAGAATTCCTAAAATATATGCAATGATATTAACAGGCGGAGCAATAGGGTTCTCATCGTTAATATTTCAAACTGTAACAAATAATAGAATATTAACACCTAGTATTTTAGGAATAGATTCATTATATGTATTGTTACAAACATCTGTAGTATTTTTATTAGGTTCATCTTCAGTAATAATGAGTGATGGAAATATAAATTTTATAATTACAATAGCATCAATGCTTTTATTTTCAAGTTTGATGTATAAGTTTATATTTAAAAAAGGAAGTAAAAATATATTTACATTACTATTAGTAGGTGTAGTATGTGGGACTTTGTTTGAAAGTTTAACTACATTTATGCAGGTTTTAATTGATCCAGTAGAATTCCAAATGGTGCAGGATAAAATGCAAGCTAGCTTTAACAATATAAATACAGATTTATTATTTATATCAAGTATAGTAATAATTATTTGTATAGGGTATGTTTATGATTATTTAAAAATATTAGATGTTATGGCATTAGGAAGAGATGAAGCGATAAACCTAGGTGTAGATTATGACAAAATAGTGAAAAAAATGTTAATAGTAGTAGTTTTATTAACATCAGTAGCTACAGCTTTAGTTGGTCCTATAACATTTTTAGGATTACTTGTAGTAAATATTGCAAGACAACTTATATCAAGTTATAAACATAGCGTTTTAGGTGTTGCAACTATATTAATTAGTGTAGTTGCCTTAATAGGCGGACAGTTATTAGTTGAGCAGTTAATGAATTTTGGTGTTTCGGTAAGTGTAATAATTAATTTTGTTGGAGGAATTTATTTCATTTACTTAGTAATGAAGGAGAGAAATAGATGATAGAAGTAAAGAATATAACTAAAACTTATGGTAATAAAAAAGTAGTAGACAATGTATCTTTAAGTATTCAAGAAGGAAAAATAACTTCTTTCATAGGACCAAATGGAGCAGGTAAAAGTACTCTTCTTTCAATAATGAGTAGACTTTTAAAGAGAGATTCTGGAGAAGTTTTAGTGGATGGTAAAGATATATTAAAATGGGACAATAAAGAGTTAGCTAAAAAAATAGCGATTTTGAGACAATCAAACAATATTAATATTAGGTTAACAATTAGAGAGTTAGTTAGCTTTGGAAGATTTCCGCATTCACAGGGAAATTTGAAAGAAGAGGATTATAAATATATAGATGAAGCAATTAATTATATGCAACTTAAGGAGTTTGAAGATAGATATTTAGATGAATTAAGTGGAGGTCAAAGACAAAGAGCATATATTGCAATGGTAATAGCTCAAAATAGTGATTATATATTTTTGGATGAGCCTTTAAATAATCTAGATATGAAGCATTCAGTTGAAATTATGAAAACATTAAGAAAGCTTTGTGATGAATTAAATAAGACAGTTGTAATAGTAATACATGATATTAATTTTGCATCTTGTTATTCAGATTATATAGTAGCTCTAAAGGATGGAAAGATTGTAAAGGATGGAGTTACTGAGGAAACTATACAAAAAGAAGAATTGGAAAATATTTACGAAATAGATTTCCATATTGAAAATATCAACAATAGAAATATATGTGTATATTTCTAATAAATAAGTTATTAGTGGCAAATTTAAAAAATTTGCCTATTAAATAAAATAATATTGATAATGAATATCAATATTATACGATTAAAAATTAAATTTTATATAAAGAGGTGGATAATAATGAAGAAAAAAACAATTATATCAATAGTAGTTTTATTGGTAGTAGTTTTTGGGGTATTTGTAATTACAAAATTTGCAGGAGCAGAAGGAAATAGTGGAGAAGAAACACTAGTAGTAAGCCATGAACTTGGTGAAACAACTGTTAATAAGAATCCTAAAAGAGTAGTAGTATTTGATTATGGAATTTTAGACTCATTAGATAAGTTAGAGGTTGAAGGAATAGTTGGTTTAGTTCAAGATGGGCTTCCAGAACACTTAAGCAAGTTTGAAAGTGAAGATTATTCAAGTGTTGGATCTTTAAAGGAACCTAATATGGAAAAGATATTTGAATTAACTCCAGATTTAATAATAATTTCAGGAAGACAAGCTGATTATTATGAAGAGTTAAGTAAAATTGCACCAACAATACATTTAGGTGTAAATAATGAAAATTATTTAGAGTCGTTTTCAGAAAATATGAATAAATTAGGTGAAATATTTGGTAAAGAAAAAGCTGTTGAAAAAGAACTTACAGCTATAACAGAAGCAATAGAAGAATTAAATGCAAAGGTTACAGAAAAGAACGTTAATGGACTTATAACATTAGCTAATGATGGTTCATTCAGTGTATATGGTGCAGAATCAAGATTTGGAATAATTCATAATAGTTTTGGAGTAACTCCTGTTGATGAAACTATAGAAGCGTCAACTCATGGGCAAAAAGCTTCATTTGAATATATTGTAGAAAAAAATCCACAATACTTATTTGTAGTAGATAGAGATGCTATAGTAGGAGGAACAACTTCAGCTAAGGAATTATTTGAAAATGAATTAATGAAAAAAACAGATGTATATAAAAATGATAATATAGTATACCTAAATCCAAATATTTGGTACACAGCAACAGGTGGATTTACTTCAACAATGATAATGGTAGAAGAAATAGATAATGCAATAAAATAAAAATAAAAAATTGAAATAAAAATAAGCTAGTTACTTTTTAGTATCTAGCTTATTTTTATTTAAAGTTATAATAAAATATTAATTGTTATGAAATATAAAAAAAATAGATAATAAAATAAGAATAAAAGTTATATTTTACTAAAAGAAGGTAATAAAATATGATAAATATTAATTGACAAATAAAACCATAAATAGTATATTATTATTAAATTTAATACTTTAAAGTGCTAAAGGGGGCGGTTAAAATTAAGAATATAGTACCAGAAGGAACTAGAGATTTTACTATTGATGAATGTAAAAAAAGAAATGTAATTATTAAAACTATAATAGGTGTATTTGAAAAGTGGGGATATGGGGAAATAGCAACACCTACAGTAGAGTATTATAAAATTTTTAATCATAAAACTCAAAGTTTAAAAGAAGAGGAAATGTATAAATTTTTTGATAAAAGTGGGAGTATACTGGTATTAAGACCAGATATGACAGTACCTGTAGCAAGAATGATAAATACTAAATTAAAAGATATGACTTTACCTTTAAAGCTTTTTTATACAGCAAATGTATTTAGAGTTCATGAAAGTTTAGAGGGAAAAAGAAATGAATATTTAGATTGTGGAATTGAACTAATTGGTGGAGACGGAGAAATAATAGATTTGGAAATTTTAGTAACAGCACTAGAAGTATTAAAATCATTGAATACAAAGGAAAATTTTAAGTTAGAGATTGGAGATGTAAATATCTTAAGGTCTGCAATTGATGAAATGAACTTAAGAGAAGAAGATAAAGAAAATATAATTACTCTTATTAATAAAAAAAGTCTAATAAATTTAAGGGATTATTTGGAAAATTTAAAAATTAGAGATGAATATAAAGAGTTTTTAACTACTTTGCCATGGCTTTTTGGCGGATACGATATGATAGAAAAGGCTAAAAAGTTAGCTTTTAATAATATAGTTAAGGAGAATATTTTATATTTAGAGAAGATATTTTTAAATTTAAGAGAGTTAGGATATGAAAAATATATATCAGTGGATATGAGCATGGTTCCAAGAGTAAATTACTATTCAGGTATCATTTTTAAAGGGTATGTTTCAGGAATAGGATCAACTGTTTTAAGGGGAGGAAGATATAATAGGCTATTAGAGAACTTTGGAAGAAAAACTTCAGCAATTGGATTTTCAGTAGATGTAAATTTGCTAATTGATTCTTGCGAATATAATAAAGATATTGATAGAAGACCTATTGTACTAAATAAAAGTAATTATTTATTAAAACTAAAAGAATTAATAGAGAAAACAAGAGATGGTGAATATCTGGAGGTTATATATAAAGGGGAAAAGTAGGTGATTTAATTTGATTAGTATAGCACTTACCAAGGGTAGAATAGAAAAAGATGCAGTAAAAATATTTGAAAAAGCAGGCTTTGGAATTGAGCAATTGAAGGATAAGGGGAGAAAATTAGTCTTTGAAGATACTAAGGAAGAAATAAAATACTTTTTAGTAAAGGCTAACGATGCAGTGACATATGTAGAACATGGAGTTGCTGACATAGCTATAGTAGGTAAAGATACATTATTAGAAAAAGGTGAAAACTATTATGAAGTTTTAGACTTGGGGATAGGAAAGTGCAAATTTATAGTGGCAACACTACCAAATACTAATATTTTTAATAAGATAGGACATATAAAAATAGGTAGTAAGTATCCTAATGTTTCTAAGAATTATTTTGAAGCAAAAGGGATGGATGTTGAGATAATAAAAATTGAAGGATCAGTAGAACTTGCACCTATATTAGGTATTAGCGAGGGGATAGTAGATATAATGGAAACTGGAACAACATTAAAGGAAAATGGATTAATTGTTGTTGATGAAATTTGTGATATAAGCTCAAGGGTTATTGTTAATAAGTCGAGTTTTAAATTAAAAAGAAATGAAATAAATGAAGTTATAGATAGAATAAGAATAGCATGTAAAAGTTAATGTTTATTATATAAAACTAAAGGGGGCAAGTTAATATGATGGACATAATAGAATTAAACAATAAAAATATAAGTGATATTGTATCAATAATAAAAAAACGAAGTAATACTTTGAATATAAGAAAAGGTGTAGAGGATATAATTAAAAATGTAAGGTCTTATGGAGATAAGGCTTTAAGGGATTATACCTTAGATTTTGATAAAGTATATATTGAGAAGTTTAAGGTGGAAGAGGAAGAAATAGATAAGGCTTATAATCAGTGTGATTTAGAATTTATAGAAATATTAAAAGAAAGTATTGAAAACATTAAAAAATATCATGAGAAACAAAAAAAGACAAGCTATATATACCAAAAGGAACTAGGAATTTATATGGGACAAAGGTTAATACCTATGGATAGTGTAGCTATATATGTTCCAGGCGGAAAAGCAGCATATCCTTCATCAGTTTTAATGAATGCAATTCCAGCACAAGTTGCAGGAGTAAAAGAAATAGTATTAGTTACACCGCCAAATAAAGATGGAAAAATTAATAAGCAAATATTAGTTGCAGCTAAGTTATGTGGAATAAATAAAATTTATAAGTTAGGGGGAGCACAGGCAATAGCTGCGTTAACTTATGGAACTGAAAGTGTTGAAAATGTTTCTATGATTGTTGGTCCAGGTAATGCTTTTGTAGCTGAGGCTAAGAGACAGGTCTATGGTGATGTTGGAATTGACATGGTAGCTGGACCTAGTGAAATCTTAATTGTTGCAGATGAAAAAGCAAATCCTAAATATATTGCAGCAGATTTAATGTCTCAAGCGGAACATGATGAATTAGCATCATCCATATTAATTACAACATCTAAGGAACTAGCAGAAAAAGTTAATGAAGAGATTAAAGTGCAAATAAAAGGATTAAATAGAAGAGATATAATAAAAAATTCACTTAATAAATTTGGAAAAATAATAATTTGTAATTCTATAGAAAAAAGTATTGAGGTAGCTAATTTAATAGCACCGGAACATTTAGAACTTTTAATAGATAATCCTATAGAATATTTAGAACAGGTTAAAAGTGCTGGTTCAGTATTTTTAGGAGAATATACTCCAGAACCTATAGGTGACTATTTTGGAGGAACCAATCATGTATTACCAACTGGTGGTACTGCAAAATTTTCATCACCACTATCAGTAGATACATTTATAAAAAAATCATCATTCCTATATT
>OOCW01002263.1_pt1 | contig 11254 bp, 8 predicted proteins | sample 1671201 | NCBI WGS metagenome assembly OOCW01 (sample SAMN06348132, study PRJEB24527) | human gut metagenome | biome: human gut; feature: ankylosing spondylitis patient; material: feces | host: Homo sapiens | place: China | collected 2015-10
CCGAGCGAAGCGAGTGTAGATCACGATCATGAAGCATCGCTTCATGATATAAAAATTTCGGGCATTACAAAAAGTTTTTATAATAATGGAGAGATGCGTCAGGTTCTCCGTCCGGTCAATATTTTGATACCGCATGGAAAATTTGTGTCGATCATTGGGCCGAGCGGGTGTGGGAAGTCGACGTTATTTAATATTGTGGCGGGACTTCTGCCGCCGACATCGGGAGATATTACGATTGGAGAGAAAAGCATTTTAGGGGAAAAAGGTTACGTTGGATATATGCTGCAAAAAGATATGCTTCTCCCGTGGCGTACGATCATCGACAATATTATTTTGGGACTTGAGATAAAGGGCGTGCCGAAGCGGGAAGCGAGAAAACAGGCACTGCCACTGATGGAAAAGTACGGACTTTCGGGATTTGAGAAAAATTATCCGTGCGAGCTGTCCGGTGGAATGAGGCAGAGAGCGGCGCTCCTCCGCACACTTTTGTATGACAGGGAAATTATCCTGTTAGATGAACCGTTTGGTGCATTGGATGCGCAGACGAGACAGTCTATGCAGAACTGGCTGTTAGAGATCTGGGAAGATTTTCATAAGACGGTTTTATTTGTGACACATGATATGGATGAGGCAATTTATCTGTCAGATATCATCTATGTATTTTCCGGTCGTCCGGGGTATGTGAAAGAAAAAATTACCGTTCATTTGAAACGGCCAAGAAAACAGGAAGATATGCTGGAGACGGATTTCTGGGATCTGAAACAGCACTTGATGGGAGGGATGAGTAATGAAAAAAGAAGCGTATGAGGTGGAGTATTATGAACCTAAATCCGTTTTGGCGATGCAGGCAGACAGGCGGGAAGAAAAACACCGGAGAAAACAGAAAAAAGGGATAAGGGCAGGACGTATCCTGCTTGGGGTCGCCATCCTGCTGTTTTGGGAGGTAAGTGCACGTCTGGGGTGGATCGATGACTATTACTGGAGTTCACCGTCCCTGATCGCACAGACTGCGATCGTACAGTGGAAAGAGAAAAATCTTGCATATGATATCTACTTTACCTCGATGTCCACGATCGGCGGTTTTTTAGCGGGAACATTGGGCGGCGCAGTTTTAGGATTGTCCTTCTGGTGGTCAAAGACGTTTGCAAAGATTTTTGAGCCGTATCTTGTGATGTTTAATGCAATTCCGAAACTGGCACTTGCACCAATTTTAATTGTACTGTTTGGAATCGGTTTTTCATCTAAAGTGATGCTGGCATTTTTAATGACGGTAATATCCTGTGCGCTTGCAACGGTCAGCGGGGTGGAGAATGTGGATGAGTCGATGGAAACCTTACTTTATTCTCTGGGGGCTGCCAGATGGCAGGTGTTTGGAAAAGTCGTGGTTCCGGCAGTGCTTCCGTGGATGCTTGGAAGCCTCCGGATCAATATTTCACTGGCGCTTGCGGGAGCAATCGTCGGCGAATTTATCGCATCGGGGCACGGACTTGGCAGAATGGTCATTTATGCGGGAACTATTCTGGATACCACGTTAGTGTGGGTTGGTGTGATCGTTCTGTCGCTGCTTGCGATGGTGATGTATTTTGCGGTGGTGGAACTGGAAAAATGGATGACGGAACATCTGGCGATTTATCGTAAGGCGTGAGGAGGACACCAGCCGCTATGTTGTGATACACCTTTGGGCACCTGAGTCCATATTATATTAAAAAGTGAAAATGGGTCGAAATGTTTAAAAGGAAAATGTTAAAGAGAAAATTGTTCAGTTGTTTGGCTTACGTTGTATTTGCAGCAAGTTTATTTGCGACAGCATGCAGTGGAAGAAAAACGCAGCAGGAGAATGTGGAACTCAAAAAAATCGTGATTGCGGAGCCGTTACATTCGATCGGGTATCTTCCACTTTATATCGGGCAGCAGGAGGGATTTTTTGCGGAGGAAGGCCTTGATGTGGAGGTGATCCAGGCTACGGGCGGCTCGCATGTGACGTCGGTGATGAGCGGGGATGCGTGGGGAGTAATCGGTGGAGTGGATTCAAATGCAATTCCGAATGCATCCGGGAACTGCCCAGATCCGGTGATTGCTGTCTGCAACTGTGTGAACCGCGCTAATGTGTATCTGTGTGCGGCAGTTGGCGAGGAATACACAGGAAATACAGATGAAGAACTTGCACAGTATTTCAAAGGAAAAAAGATCAACTCCGGCAGATTTGGCGGCAGCCCGAATCTGTGTGTGCGCTATCTTTTACTGTCAATTGGACTTGATCCGGATAAGGATGTAGTGATGGTGGAACCGGCAGATATGTCCACCTCAGTTGCCGTGGTACAGAGTGGTCAGGCAGATATCTCCTGGGCAGCGGAACCACAGATCGTTGACGGTATGAAATCAGGTGTATGGACGGATGCATTTTACCAGTTTACAGATCTTGGAGACTACGCTTACTCCGTACTCAGTGTGTCACAGTCAACCATCCGGAATGACCCGGAGACAGTACAGCACTTTGTCAATGCAATGTTAAAATCGCTTTCTGCTGCACAGGATAAAAAAACTGCGGTCCGCGCTGCCGGAAAGGAATTTCCAACCACACCGGCCGAAGACATTGAAGCAGCGATCGACCGTGCCTATAAAGATGGACTCTGGAGTGTCGATGGAATCATCACACCGGAGGCAGTAAAAAATGATATGGAAGTATCCATTGCATCCGATGTATATCAGGGTACCTATCAGTACGATGAACTGGTAGATATGCAGTTCGTCGAAAACGCACAAAAACAAAATTGAAGAGAGTATTTAGTAGAATAGAATGTATGCAGATTTCCGGTGCTTTCCTAAGGTGCCGGGGAATCTGCCATTCACAACACACCGATACACCTTTTCCACCAAATTTGTGAAAATAAATTTCGTAAATTTTCGAGACAAACCCGCCATCTTATAGTATAATAACCGTACTAAAGTAATATAACCACCCCCACACAGGAAAAGGAGAAAAGCGATGATAAATCCGGCATCAATAATGAAAATCATGAATGCAAAAAATAAATTCACGGCAAATCACCCGAAATTTGCTGCATTTCTAAACGCAGTATTTTCCACCGGCATCACGGAGGGAACAATCATTGAGATTACCGTGACAAAACCGGGTGAGGAACCGATCACGACGAACATGAAGGTGCAGCAGTCGGATCTTGAACTGTTACAGGAATTACAGGACATTGCAAAAATGTAAAAATAGAAATGGAGAAGCATATGTTAGGAAAAAAACTTTCTTATCAGACCAATGGAAGTACAGTAGAATTTGAATTTGAACATGGAACGGCGTATGTCACGGCAGTCACGGACACGATCATGAATATATTTGTTCCGTACCAGTCGAAAGACCACCGTTCAAAAGCAATCGAGGGAGATAAAAGACTTCCGGTTACCGTAGATGTCTCTGAGGAAGGCGGAGCAGTACAGATTAAAACAGATAAGCTGACAGCCAAAGTATACGATGATTTTTTGATCGATTTTTATAAAAAAGACGGTACACTTTTATGTGCAGATTTCAGGGGAGAGCGAAAGAAAAAAAAGAAATTAAGCGATGAAGCACTTGCAACGTTAGAGTCTGAGGGACATGCCGTATCTGCGGAGGGTGAAAAAGAAGATCCTGTTATGGTCGTAAAGCAGATGAGCGGGGATGAAAAGTTCTATGGACTCGGAGATAAAACAGGCGTTTTAAATAAAAGAAATTATGAATATGAAAACTGGAATTCCGATCTGCCACAGGCACACACGGACGATTTTAAGGCATTGTATAAATCCATTCCGTTTTTGATCACATTAAAAGATGCGGGCGTATTTGGAATGTTCTTTGACAACACTTACAGATCACATGTCAATTTGGGAAAAGAGAACAGCGCCTGCTATTATTACAGTGCAGAGAACGGAAATCTCGATTATTATTTTATTTCCGGGGAAAAAATGACGGATATTGTGGAAGGCTATACTTATCTGACCGGAAGAACCCCTCTGCCGCAGCTTTGGACATTAGGGCATCATCAGTCAAGATGGGGCTATATGTCAGCTGATGATATCAGACGTGTGGCACACAAATACAGAGAACTGCAGATTCCATGTGATACGATCCATTTTGATATCGATTATATGGATGGGTACCGCGTATTTACCTGGAATGAAAAGGGTTTTGGAGCACCGGGTGCAATCATAAAAGAGATCGCAGAGGATGGTTTTAAGGTTGTCTGCATCATTGATCCGGGTGTGAAATTAGATCCGGGATATGCAAAGTATGATGAGGGAATCGCGAATGATTATTTTGCAAAAACACCGGAAGGGGAAGTATACGTCAATGAAGTATGGCCGGGCGAAGCGGTATATCCTGATTTTGGAAAGCCGGATGTAAGAAAATGGTGGGCAGAAAATCAGAAATTCTTAGTGGATCTTGGTGTGCGAGGAACATGGAATGATATGAATGAGCCTGCAAGTTTCCGTGGAGAACTTCCACAGGATGTCGTTTTTACGGACGAGGATCAAAAGACAGATCATGCGGCAATGCATAATGTTTATGGACATCTGATGTCAAAGGCAACTTATGAAGGATTAAAGGAAGCCGATGGAAGAAGACCGTTCGTGATCACAAGAGCATGTTATGCAGGAACACAGAAATACTCTACCGTATGGACCGGAGATAACCAGAGCCTCTGGGCACATCTTAGAATGGCGGTTCCACAGCTCTGCAATCTCGGTATGAGCGGAATTGCATTTGCGGGAACGGATGTCGGCGGATTTGGTGCAGACTGTACACCGGAATTAATGTGCCGCTGGGTTCAGGTTGGTGCATTTTCCCCACTGTTCCGTAACCATTCTTCCATGGGAAGTACATTCCAGGAGCCATGGCAGTTTGATGAGGAGACGATCCGCATCTACCGCAAATTTGTGGAATTAAGATATCAGTTACTTCCATACCTGTATGATCTGTTCCGCGAATGTGAACTGACCGGACTGCCGATTATGCGTCCTCTGGTTTTACATTATGAGAATGATCCGGAAGTCTGGAACTTAAACGGTGAATTTTTAGTCGGAGAAAATCTTTTAGCTGCACCTGTTTTAGAGCAGGGAGAGACGAAAAAGATCGTATATCTTCCGGAAGGTGTCTGGTATGATTATGAGACAAAGAAACTATATCAGGGCAGACAGTATTATATGGTAGACGCACCGCTTGATACCTGTCCGATGTTCGTAAAAGAGGGAGGCATGATCCCAACTTATGAACTGGCACAGTACGTCGGTGAAAAGCCGTATGATACCTTGAAAATGCGCGTGTATCCGGGCAATGGAACTTATCTGCATTATCAGGATAACGGAGCGGATTTTGCCTACCGTGACGGTGCTTATAATGTGTATGAGTTTACGCATGAAGGGGACAAAAAAGAGGCATCCGTGCAGATGAAAAAAGAAGGTTATACGAAATACAAAAATATTTTGTTTGAATAATTCTAACGCATAATGGAACCCGCACAAAAGTATTCCTCACGCATATGATATAGAGATGTTAGCGACAGGAGCAATGTGTGGACTATAATCAGGAACAGTTTTTCCGTATGCAGATGGATGTGCCGAAAATGCCTTTTTATATGAGCTATCCGATGCAGAATCTGTATCTGACGGAAATGGAATATGAAAAAGATATGGAACGCATGAAGGAGCTTTATCCGAAAGAGGTGAAGACAATCCTTTCTTATGTGGAAGATGAGTGCGACAAGATGGAGTATGAGGGGAGCCTGATGTTTGACGAGTATCCGGACCGCCTGATGTTAGAACAGGTGGCAGAGCGGATCTACCGCAATGTGGCAGGGGAAGAAAAGAATGTTGAGGCAGAACAGTACTGGGGCGGAATGAATCCACCGCCGGGACCCGGGATGCCGCCCCCACCTCCACCGGGACCTGGAATGCCGCCTCCACCGCCCCCTGGAGGACGTGATGATATGCGGAGCCTGATCGGGGTATTATTAAATAATGAGATGTACAGACGGCGCTGCAGGCACAGAAGATGCAGACGCTGGTGGTAAAACAAATGTTGCAGAAAATGGGCAGGTCATAGGTACACTGCCCGTTTTTTAATTCTCTTTCTTAAAATTTCAAAAAGAATCAGTGATAGGCATTGCGGATTTGAAAAAAAATGCATACAATATATCTGTCGCTTTTTTTCGGGTTTCAGAAGAAATTACAAAGATGGCGGTTTTAACAGGGAAAATGATATTTCATTCACATAGAGTAAGGAGACAATATCGTGCAGAAAGGTGCAATTAAGGCAGTCGTACTGACCGTCATTTTTTTTGTGGCAGTCGGAGTATTTAGTATGATGACAAATCATGTCAATGAAGATCTGACAACAGAAATGAAAAATGCCACATTACCGGTCATCACATTAGAGAGCAGTGAGCAGGAAGTCAATGAATTATATGGATATCGTACAAAGATGAATGCTGCGAGTATGCGCGATACGATCACACCGATTGGAAAAGACAGAAAACTTCCGGTTACGATCCAGACATACGAGACAAGCGTGGATGCGATCTCGTATGAAATACGAAGCCTTGATGGGGAGAGACTGATCGCCAATGCAGATGTCAATTCCTATGATGAGAAAAAAGGTACGATCAAAGCAGAACTTGAAATCCAGAATCTGCTTCAGGAGGGAGAAGAGTATTTACTTCTTATTAATTTAGAGAGCGGAAATGATGTCATTTATTATTATACAAGGATTGTGGAAATGCCAAATGCGCATGTAGACGAATCCCTGAAATTTGTAAAAGAGTTTCATAATACCACGTTCAACAGTGAGACATCGGGAACACTGTCAACGTATATGGAAAAAACAACCGGCGATAACACAACATTACAGTTCGTTTCATTAAATTCTTCATTAAAACAGCTTGCATGGGCAGATTTTAACGGAGAGCAGTTAACGACGCCGGTGCCATCCATAAAAGAAATTACGGATACCTATAATGTGATCGTGCTGGATTATGTTGTGACGAGTATCGGTGAGGGTGGCGAGAGTGAATATTATAATGTAGAAGAATATTACAGAGTGCGCTATACAAGCAGCCGGATGTATCTGCTCAATTTTGAACGCCGGATGAATCAGATTTTCCGCGGGGAAAATGCAAGCTTTTTTGACAATTATATTGAGCTTGGGATACGCTCCGGAAATGTGGAGTATCAGGCGAATGAGACCGGAACCACGGTCGCTTTTGTACAGGAGGGCGAACTCTGGAGTTACAATGAGACGGAGAATACACTCGCAAAAGTGTTCAGTTTCCGTGGATATGAAGGAATTGACAACCGTGAAAATTACGGGGAACATGATATCAAAATTGTCAGGATCGATGAGGCGGGAAGCCTTGATTATATCGTATATGGCTATATGAACCGCGGAAACCATGAGGGGGAAGTGGGAATTGAGGTCAATCATTATGACAGTCTTTCAAACACAAATGAGGAGCTTGCATTCATATCTTCGGATAAGGCATACGAGGTCATGAAATCCGAACTTGGTCAGATGATGTATGTGACTGAGGGCGGAGAATTATATCTGATGGTCGATGGCAGTGTGTATGGAATCGATCTTAGTACATTGGAAATGAAAGAGCTGATCAAGGGACTGGATAAAGAAATATATGCGGTTTCAGAATCCGACCGTTATTTTGCATGGACGAAAGACAGCCAGAACGGACAGAGTGATACGATTTCGCTCATCAACTTTTCCAGTGAAAAAACATTTACCATAACAGAAGGCAGTGGAAAGTATGTAAAACCGCTTGGATTTATGGGAGACGATTTTGTATATGGCGTAGCGAATGCGGCAGATGTATCAACGGAGGCTGCGGGAAATGTAATCTTCCCGATGTATCAGATTAAAATTTTAGATGTTTCATCCGATACGCCGTCCGTTTTAAAGACATACGAAAAAAATGGATATTATGTTTCCGGGGTTGATATTGAAGATTACACTATGTACTTAAACCGTATTCAGTATAATGGTACGGCGTATGTGGACGCAGATCAGGATATGATCATGAACCGGGAGGGAGATGGAAATAAAATAGTTTCCATTGTAAGCAGCAGTTCTGACAGTAAAGAGACCCGGTTTGAAATATCTTTGCCGGAAAATGTGGGGGAAAAGGCTCCAAGACTGCTGACTCCGAGAGAAACCATATTAGAGCAGGATCGCACGCTCACACTTGAAGATAAGGGTGGTAACGGAAAATATTATGTTTATGTAAAAGGTGATGTGGTTTATACCACAGATCAGGTGGCAGGTGCGATCACAAAGGCAAATGAAAAGATGGGAGTCGTAGTAGGCGAGGATCAGGAGTATATCTGGAAACGTTCCAGAGATGCAATCAAACCGGCACTCTCTGATATCGCAGTCGGCGCGGAAGATGCTTCTTCCGGCAGCATTGCTCAGTGTATCAATGCAATGCTTGAGAAAGAAGGAATTAATATCAGTGTCAGTGCATTGATTGCAGGCGGTGAGACACCGAAGAATATTTTGAGCAATACAATGAAAGATGCAAGAATTTTAGATCTGACCGGGTGCAGTGTGGAAGAAGTCCTTTACTATGTAAGCTGCGGTAATCCGGTATTTGCAATGACGGGAAGCAATGAAGCGGTTCTGGTGGTAGGATATGATGCCAATAATGTCATTATTTTTGATTCTTCATCCGGAAACAATTTTAAACAGAGTATAACGGAAGCAGATGAAGTGTTTAAAGGAGCAGGAAATGTTTTCTTCACATATCTGAAATAAAGCAAATGCAGAAAAAGGCAGGTTTTACAGATACATTTCCAATATAAATACATGAAAAAAAGAGAAAACTGCATAAAAAAACAGTGCTTCCATAGAATAGTTCGTTGAACTTTAACAGATTTAAGTGAGACGTATTGCAAATTAAAGTCGAATGGGTTATATTTTGAGAAGTACTTGAAAAGAGGAAGAGGATGAATATGAGCAGAAAAGAAGTAGTGGTTTCGAATGTTTCAAAAGAACATGATAATCCAATTGCAGAACTGGTTCAGGTGGCTTGCCGCTATGACAGTGAGATTATCCTTGAGAGCAATAACCGCCGGATCAATGCAAAGAGTATCATGGGAATCATGGCATTTAATCCTTCAAAGGGTATGACAGTGAATATTGTCGCTGAAGGAAGCGATGAAGAAGAAGCATTAGACGCAATGGAGAAGTTTTTAGTTTGTGAGTAAGTTTTGTTGAGGAGGGAATTCATTATGGCAAAAGGAACTGTAGCAAAAAATAATGCAATCAAAGCAGAAAAAACAAATCAGGTAAAGGCAGCAGAGCCGAAGACAAATGAGAAGGCCAGTGATGTTTTACAGGCAGCAAAAAATGCAGCACAGGATGTGAAGACAGCAGTCAAAGAGTCTGCATCTGAAGTAAAAGCAGCAGTAACAGAAAAGACAGCAGCAGTCAAAGAAGCTGTAGAAGAAAAAGCAGCAGCAAAGACTGAGACAGTCAAAGATACAGCAGCTGAGACAAAAGAAACAGCAAAACCGGCAAGAGAAAAGAAACCGTCAAGAGCAGCAAAGAAAGCAGCAAAGGCAGCAAAAGAAGAATTAAAACCGGAAGTATTTATCCAGTATCAGGGGAATGAAGCGATTGTTGCAGATGTGATTGAGAAAGCAAAAAATGAGTTTGTTGCAGATGGTCACAGAGCATCATCCATCAAGAGCCTTCAGGTATATTTAAAACCGGAAGAATTTGCAGCGTACTATGTGATCAACCAGAAGTTTGCAGGAAGAGTTGATCTGTTTTAGGAGCGTTTGCCAGACGGACTTACATAGAAATGAGATAAGAAGAAACCGTTATACAAAAGTGTATGATGGTTTCTTTTTTTGATGCCAGAATGTTTATAGACATGCATTCCATTGTATAAGAAAAGCCGGCACGAAAAAGTACCGGCTTTTTTGATATTTCAGAATGAATTATTTCTGCTCTGCCTTGTATTTAGATACCAGACGTTCGATTCTGTCATACGGGTTTAACAGATCGCTGATGGAAGAATCATGGTTTAAGGTATCAATGATATAAGCGATGTATTTGCTCATATCACAGGAAATGTAATATGGTTTTGCAAGAAGTTCCTCAGACTGATATACCATATTGGTAGTGAGAAGCTTGTCAAACACGCCAGCAGCATGTGCTTCATCGAATTTCTTAAGGTTGTCTGTAAACAGACCGAAAGTGGAGCAAAGGTAAATTCTGCCGGCACCCCTGTCCTTAAGAAGAGAAGCAATCTTCAGGATAGTGTCACCAGAAGAGATCATGTCATCAATCAGGATCATATCCTTGCCTGCTACATTTGGACCAAGGAACTCATAGGCTGCAATCGGATGTCTTCCTCCTACATTCTTGGAGTAGTCAAGGCGTTTGTAATACATGCCCATATCAACACCCAGGATGTTTGCAAGATAGATCGCACGGCTCATGCTGCCCTCATCCGGGCTGATGATCATAAAATGCTCATTGTCAATATGAAGTCCCTGTTCATGGTTCAGAAGAGCCTTGATAAACTGATAAGAAGGCTGAACAGTCTCAAATCCATGAAGTGGGGTGGCATTCTGAATCTGTGGGTCATGTGCGTCGAAAGTGATAATATTTTCAACTCCCATATTTATCAGTTCATGAAGGGAAGTAGCACAGTCAAGAGACTCTCTTCCAATACGCTTGCTCTGACGACCCTCATAAAGGTATGGCATGATTACATTCACGCGGCGGGCCTTTCCTCCAATAGCTGCAATTACACGCTTCAGATCCTGATAATGATCATCTGGGGACATCAGGTTGGTGTATTTGCCAATTGGATATGAGATGTTGTAGTTACATACATCTACAAGAATATAAACATCATCTCCTCGCACGGACTCGGTGATCACACATTTACCTTCTCCGGAACCGAAACGAGGGTTCTGAACTTTGATTGTATAGGAATCTCTTTTGTATCCTTCAAAGGCGAAAGAATCTGATTCTGAATGCTCACGCTCCTTACGCCACTTAACGAGCCATTCGTCGACTTTCTGTCCAAGGCTCCTGCAGCTTTCCAAAGGAACTAATCCCAGCCTTCCAACGGGAAGTGTAGTCAATTCTTCTTGTGCCATTCTTTACTTTCCTCCTAAAAAAATTTTCTGAATGCGGATATCTTTTCCCACAAGCTTAGTCATCTGATAGTTGCTGGCGATGCGG
>OOCW01002265.1_pt1 | contig 11237 bp, 11 predicted proteins | sample 1671201 | NCBI WGS metagenome assembly OOCW01 (sample SAMN06348132, study PRJEB24527) | human gut metagenome | biome: human gut; feature: ankylosing spondylitis patient; material: feces | host: Homo sapiens | place: China | collected 2015-10
TAATAATCTATCTATGGAAGAAGATGTAAAAAAATTAAATTCATCATTTTTTAAATATATGAGTTCAATGGATAACAAAGCTGAGATTTTAGAATCCTTAAATAAAAAAGGCGTTTGGAGAGGTGTCTTAAAAAATATAGATGAATATAAGGCAATAAATTGTTCTATACAACTTTTAGACAATTTAGATGAAGAGAGACTTTATGCTGTTACATATATGGATATATCTGAGATAATAGAGAAAGAATTGGAGCTGGAAAAACTTAAAGTATATACTAAGGAAAGAACTGAGTTTGTATCAAATATATCTCATGAATTTAGAACACCAATAAATATATTTTACTCAACTTTACAATTATTAGATTCATTTTTACAAAAATCAGATAATGACTTTAAGTCTACTTATGAAAAGTACAGAAAAACATTACATATAAACTGTAAACGTATGTTGAGGCTTGTAAATAATGTAATAGGTATTTCGAAAATAGAAATGGGGATAGGAAAAGGAAATTTTGATTATTATAACTTGATAGCTTTAGTTGAAGATGTAACTTTATCTGTTGTGAATTATGCTGATATGAAATCAATTAATATAGAATTTGATACTAATGAAGAAGAATTTATAACTAAGTGTGATCCAAATATGATAGAAAAGGTAATATTAAATTTACTTTCAAATGCAATAAAGTTTACTCCTGAAAACAAAAATATATACGTAAATATATGTGTAAATGATGACTATGCAGAAATAAGTATAAAAGATGAAGGAATAGGTATTTCACAAAACGATAAAATGTCAATTTTTGAAAGATTTGTTCAAGCTGATAAATCCCTAACTCGTCAAAATGAAGGAAGTGGAATTGGACTTAGCATAGTAAAATCAATTATAGATATTCATGGAGGATATATAAGTGTGGAAAGTGAAATAGGCAAAGGAAGTGTATTTAGAATAATAATGCCTAATAGATATTATAATATAGATAATTATAAAGTATACGATATTGATAACTATAACACAGAACTTGAGTTATCAGATATATATGAAGTTTCCATGTAAAAAAATCCCCTTTGAGGGGATTTTTTAATTTTTATTGAGCATCATCTATAACATGATTATTTAAAGTATTTATGTAGTCAGTAAAGAATTTTACTTTGTTTACTATAAATCCTAGAACCCAAGCAACAATGGCGTAGAATGCATAAGGTGCAGATGAAGTTATATAGTAGTTTACAACATCCATCATTTGAGATGACATATCTATACTTCCATAAGCTACAAGTTCAGATATGTAATTATAGCTATTGTATATAGTAAAACCAGTGTATCCTAAAAATAAAATTGCTATAAAGTATAAAAATATTGCTAACTTACTAATCTTTTTAAGATTAAAATTTATTCTTTTTTTAGTTTTTTCTTTTTCCACGATTATTTACTCCTTTTGTATTTTTATTTATCTTAATTATATCCTTCTAAGATGAATTTTATATGAAAAAGTTGGGAATTAATGTTGATAAATTAAAAACACAGTGCTATACTTTTATCATAAATTAAATAAAAAATTAATCAAGAAGATTATAGAAGCCATGAAGGTATATGTTACCTTTGTGGCTTTTTTGATATATTAAAAAATTATATTTTGGGGGTAGGTTAAAATGAAGCTAAAGAAAAATATAGCAAGGATACTAAGTATGGTGTTATTAATGGGAACGGTAGTAGGATGTTCAAATACATCTAATGATAATTCTTCTTCAGATTCTAAAGGTAAATCTAAAGTGGAACAAAGAAAAGAAAATAATGAATTAGTAGTGGCAGTTGGTTCAGAGCCAGAAGGTGGATTCGATGCCATAACAGGAGGCCATGGCTCTATAACAAAAGTATTTTTCTCAACTTTAATGAAAAGGGATAAAGAGCTAGGTTGGGAATATGATTTAGCAAAAGAATACGAAGTATCTGATGATAAATTAACTTGGACAGTTAAAATAAGAGATGATGTTAAGTTTACTGATGGTGAAAAATTAACTGCAAAGGACGTGGCTTTTACTTATGAAACAACTAAGAAAAGTTCTACAGAAGTTGACTTAACTATGATAAAAGAAATAAAAGCAGTGGATGATACTACTGTTGAATTCAAATTAGAAAGACCAATGTCTACATTTGTAGAAAAATTAGGTGTTTGTGGTATAGTACCAGAACATGCTTATGATGATAATTTCAAAGATAATCCAATAGGATCTGGACCATATAAATTTGTCCAATGGGATAAAGGTCAACAAGTTATAGCAGAAGCTAATAAAGATTACTACGGTGATAAACCAAGTATAAATAAATTAACTATGGTATTTATGGATACTGATGCTGCTTATGCTGCTGTAAAATCAGGGGATGTAGATATGGCATCAATAAACGGAGAATTAGCTAAAGAAAACGTTGAAGGAACTAAAATATTAGATATACCTAGTATAGAAACTTATGGAGTAGAATTCCCAATGGTTTCAAATACAGGTAAGAAAACGAAAAGTGGATATGAAATAGGAAATAATATTACAAATGACATAGCTATAAGAAAAGCACTAAACACTGCTGTTGATAGAAAAGGTATGGTAGATGGTGTGCTTAATGGATACGGTAGTGTGTCTACAACTGGTTTAGAGAAAATGCCTTGGTTAAATAAAGATACAGTTTTATCTGAAGATGAATATAACAATGTAAATGAAGCTAAGAAAATATTAGAAGATGGCGGATGGAAAGACAGTGATAATGATAATATAGTTGAAAAAGACGGAGAAAAAGCATCTTTTAAATTATTATACACATCTGGAAACTATAGACAAGAACTTGGATTGGAATTCCAAAAGAAAGCTAAAGAAATAGGAATAGAAGTTACTTTAGAAGAAAGAACTTGGGATACAATACTTACTGATATACATAAAGAAGCTGTATTATTTGGATTTGGTTCAGGAGATCCATCTGAACTTTACAACTTATACTACAGTGGTGCATCAAATACACCAGTTGAATGGGATAATGCAGGATTTTATTCAAACAAAACTGTTGATGATAATATAGACAAAGCTTTATTATGTGAAGATGAAGAAGAAGCTTTAACTTATTGGCAAAAAGCACAATTAGATAAAAACACTGGTGCTTCAGCTAAAGGTGACGCTCCATACTGCTGGTTAGTAAATGCAAATCACGTTTATATAGTAAGTGAAGAATTTGATATAGGAAATCCAGTTGTTCAACCTCACGGAGGAAGAATATTTGACAATATAACAGAATGGTCGTGGAAATAATAGGTAAAAACTAATATACTATAAAGAGAGGATATTCTTATTTGGGATATCCTCCAATTTGAATTTATCAAGAAACAAAAAGGGGAATTTATTGGATGAAAAATAATAAAAAAATAGGAGTTTTCCTGGGGAAAAAATTTATAAGGCTGATTACTTTGCTAGTAGCTCTTTGTATAGTAACATTTATACTTATGGAATTATCTCCAATAGATCCAGTCACAGCTTATGTGGGAGCTAGTAGTAAGGTAAGTGCAGCCCAAAGAGAATTAATTGCAGAGCATTGGGGGTTAAATCAACCTCCAGTTGAGAGATTTATGTGTTGGTTTAAATCTATAATTCAGGGAGACTGGGGCACATCTTTAATTTATAGAAGACCAGTTTTAGAAGTTATAGGACAAAAATTTAAAGCATCGTTATATTTAATGATTATTGCCTGGGTAATATCTGGAATTTTAGGATTTATTATGGGAATAATCAGCGGAAGCAATGAAGATAAATTAATAGATAAAATAATAAGAGGATATTGTTATATAGTAATATCAACACCAACATTTTGGCTTGGGATTTTATTTATAATGGTATTTTCCGTAAAACTTGGATGGTTTCCTGTGGCCTTGGGAGTGCCTATAGGAGTAAATGCAGCAGATGTTACATTTTGGGATTTACTAAAACATATGATTTTACCTGCAGCAACTTTAAGTTTAATAGCAGTTTCTAATATTTGTCTACATACTAGACAAAAGGTAATAGAAGTCTTAGACAGTGATTATGTGTTATTTGCAAAAGCACGTGGTGAAAGTAAGAAGAGTATAATTTTTAATCATGTAATAAAAAATGTATCACTTCCTGCCATAACGTTGCAATTCTTGTCATTTAGTGAGTTATTTGCAGGAACTATATTTGCAGAACAGGTATTTTCATATCCAGGACTTGGTCAGGCTACAGTTTCAGCAGGGCTTAAGGGAGATTTACCTCTTCTTATGGGAATTGTAATTATAAGTTGTATATTTGTTTATAGTGGAAATATAATAGCAGATTTACTTTATAGAGTAATAGATCCAAGAATTAAAGGAGGGGAAATAGCATAATGAGTATGTTAAATAGTAGTATAAAAAGAAAAATTTCTTCTCTTGAATTTGGAATAAGAGAAAAAACTATATTATCTCTTATGGTATTTGCAGTATTTTTTATAACAATACTTATTACTGGAAGTATGATAGATCCTGAAAAATTTAGTATAGATTTAATTAATAAAAATCAAAGTCCTTCTATGGTACATATTTTTGGAACAGATTGGATAGGTAGAGATATGTTTTTTAGAACGTTAAAAGGACTTAGTATAAGTATGAAAATAGGAGTTTTATCTTCTATAATAAGTGGAGTAATAGCAGTGATTTTAGGAATAATAGGTCCTACATGTGGCAAAAGAGTTGATGGAGTTATAACTTGGTTTATAGACTTAGTTTTATCTGTGCCTCATACACTTATAATTATATTAATTTCCATGGCAGCAGGAGGAGGACTAAAGGGGATAGTACTTGGAGTTTCACTAACTCACTGGACATCACTTACTAGAGTAATAAGAGCAGAAGTTATGCAAGTTAAGGAAGCTGAGTATACAAAAATTGCGAGAAACTTTGGCAAATCAAATTTTTATATAGCTAAAAATCATATTTTACCTCATATAATACCTCAACTTTTAGTTGGAATAGTTTTAATTTTCCCACATGCCATACTACATGAATCATCAGTTACATTTTTAGGATTTGGATTACAATCCCATGAACCTGCCATAGGAATTATTTTATCAGAATCCATGAAATACTTAACTAGTGGGAAATGGTGGTTAGCATTTTTCCCAGGCTTATCTTTAGTTTTAGTTTCCATTATGGTGGATAATATGGGTAAAAAAATAGGAAAATTAATAGACCCTAAAAGGGCTTATAATTAGGAGGTAGCCATGGATAAAAAACCAATATTAAGTGTTAGAAATTTGGAAATTTCCTTTAGCCAATATACTAAGGGTCTTAGAAGGATAGATTCAAAAGCTATAAATAATCTAGATATTGATTTGTATAAAGGTGAAATACTTGCTGTTGTTGGGTCTAGTGGTTCGGGGAAAAGTTTACTTGCTCATTCAATACTTGGCATATTACCTACTAATGCAAATACAAAAGGAGATATATATTACAAAGATGAAATTCTAGATGAAAAAAGAAAAGAAAAACTTAGAGGAAAAGAAATTGTTTTTATTCCTCAATCAGTAAATTATCTAGATCCTCTAATGGAAGTAGGTAAACAAGTGAAAATCTCCATAAAAGACAAGAAAAAAAGCAATGTCATACTTAGAAGAGTATTTAGAAAATATAATCTAGACAAGAAAGTGGAAAAATACTATCCATTCCAACTATCAGGAGGAATGGCGAGAAAGGTACTTTTATCAAGTGCTTTAGTTTCTGATGCTGAAGTAATAATAGCAGATGAGCCAACACCAGGACTAGATGAGAAATCTTTAAATGAGGCATTAAAGGATTTTAGAGATTTGGCCGATAATGGATGTGCAGTTCTTATAATCACCCATGATATAAGTGCAGCTTTAAAAATAGCAGATAGAGTTGCCATATTCTACGGTGGAACGACGTTGGAAGTGGCAAAGGCGGAGGATTTTAAAAATAATGGAGAAAACTTAAGACATCCATATACAAAGGCTTTATTTAATGCACTGCCTAATACTAAATTTACACCAATAAAGGGAAGTCAACCTTTAGCAAGTGAGTTACCTGTTGGATGTTTATTTTATGATAGATGTGAAAAAAGAACACCGGATTGTGAAAACATAAAACCTGAAATGAGAGAATTAAGAGATGGAAAGGTGAGATGTTTATATGCTACTTAAAGCAAATAATATTAATTTTAAGTATAAAAAAGATAAATATATTCTAAAGGATGTTTCCTTGAAAATAGATAGTAGTGAAGTTGTGGGGATTGTTGCTCCTAGTGGATTTGGAAAGAGTACTTTGGCAAAAATTTTAGCAGGATATATTAAACCTGATAAGGGAAAAGTTACTTTAGAAGGTGTTCATAGAAAAAAAGGAGATTTTAATCCAGTTCAATTAATTTTCCAACATCCTGAAAAATCAGTAAATCCTAAGTGGAAGATGAAAAAAATTCTAAATGAAGCCTATGAGCCAAGTGAAGAGATGATTGAAGCCATGGGTATAAAGAAAGAATGGTTAAATAGATGGCCTAGTGAACTTTCTGGAGGAGAATTGCAGAGATTTTGTGTACTTAGAGCCTTAAGTCCAAAGACAAAGTTTTTAATTGCCGATGAGATGACTACCATGCTGGATGCCATTACTCAAGCGCAGATTTGGCAAGTGGTGATTAAATACTGCAAGGACAATAATATAGGACTTATTGTTATTAGCCATGATAAGGATTTGGTTAATAGAATTTGTGATAGGATAATTAATTTGGAAGAAAAAGTGGAAGAAGAATTAATGGAGAATATAGTATAGATAAAAAGGGATATATATTACATATATCCCTTTTTTACTAAATAGTATAAATCATATGTGATTATTTTGAAGAAGTTTGAATATGATATAATAAATTTTAATAAAAGTCTTTATAATAAGCATTTGTATAGGGGGATGATATATGAGCTTAGTTATAAGAAAAATAAATAAAAATGATTATGATGCAGTGGAAGTTTTGACTAGGGAAGCATTTTGGAATGTTTATAGACCAGGATGTGGTGAACATTTAGTAGTACATAATATACATAAAGAAAATAAGTCCATTGGGGAATTGGAACTGATTGCAGAATATGATAATAAAATTGTGGGACATATAGTTTATACTAATGGATATGTAGATGGCTCAGATAAATACGGTTTTATAAGTTTTGGTCCTATAAGTGTTATGCCTGAGTTTCAAAATAAAGGAATTGGAAGTAAGTTGATTAGAATATCATTACAAAAAGCTTCTAGATTAGGTTATGAAGCAGTGTTTATTACTGGAGATAATGATTATTACAGTAAATTTGGATTTGAAGCAGCTTCAAAATACGGCATACATATGGAAGGAGTTCCTCTAGAAGATGAGGCACCATTTTTTATGGTAAAAACTCTTAAAGACGATGCATTAAAAGAAGTTATTGGTTATTATGTTTTTGATGAATGCTATAATATAGATAATAAAGAGCTGAAAGAATTTGATAGAAAATTTCCATTTAAAAAGAAAGAAGTTAGAGAAGGTCAATTGGGATTTTAATATAAATTTTAGATAAAAAATAAACTTAAGAGATTGAAGTAATTTAAAACCCTCAACTCCTAAGTTTATTTTTTTATATATTTAGTTTAATAGATAAAACTCATAGCCATTTTTTCTAGCTTCGTCAATAACATCGCCAAGGATATTAGCATTAGTTTTAGATACGGCATGTAATAATAATATGGAACCATCGTGAAGATGACCAAGAATATGTTTTTTAGCGTATTCTGGTGAAGGCTGACTATTTACGTCATAGTCACCATAAGCAAAACTCCAAAATACAGTTTTATAACCTAAATCTTTAGTCATAGATAAACTCTTCTCAGAATATTTACCCATGGGAGGTCTAAAAAGTTTGACCATATCTTGATTAGTCAATTCTTTAAATCTATTTTCCACATCAGTAAGTTCCTTATTAAAAACTTCAGAAGAATAAGTAACACTAGGCATGGAGTAGTGGTGTTTAGTATGATTAGCCACGATATGACCTTCATCTACCATTCTTTTTACAGTATCAGGAGAATAAACAATATAATGAGAAGTAACAAAGAAAATAGCCTTTACATTTTTTTCTTTTAGAACATCTAAAATTTCATCAGTATATCCATTTTCATATCCTTCATCAAAAGTTAAATATAATGATTTATTTTTAGAAGATGTAGGTCCATTGTAAATAGCATCATAATCACTTAATTTGAATTTTAACTTATCGTTAATCTCAGGTGTTCTAAATTCATCATTAGGTATAAAAAACCAGTCTATACAAGTGTTATCAAGATCGGCACACTTGGTTTCTAATTTTTTATTATTTACATTATTATAAATATTTGCATTAACGGTAAAAGGTCTAAGCAAAGTAATACATAAAGATGATAAAATTAAAATAGAAATAAATTTATTCAAAAAAACACCTTCTTTGTTTAAAATTAAATATTTATATTATTTATAATTCCATAGAAGAAATATATTATAATTGGAAAAATTATAATTATTTAGTTTCTATGTTTGATGTATAATAGAATTAAAAATTAAATATTGGAAAAAATGGTGTTATATTAATAATAAGGGAGGGATAAATATGGCGATTAAAATAGTAACTGACAGTACATCATATATAGCTGATAAATATATAAAAAAATACGATATAAAAGTAGTTTCTTTAAATGTTATTATAAATGGAGTAAGCAGTCGTGAGATGGATATAGAAAATAAAGTTTTTTATGAAGATGTAAGAAATAGTAAAGAAATACCAAAATCATCTCAACCAACACCAGAGGAAATGTTAAATATTTTTAAAGAAATAGTAGAAGCTGGAGACTCAATAGTTGGAATATTTTTATCTTCAAAAATGAGTGGTACATATTCTAATGCAAATATGATTAAAGATATGATACTAGAAGATTATCCAGATGCAGATATACATATACTTGATTCCAAGACAAATTGTATGCAAATGGGATTTGCTGTTATAGAAGCAGCTCGTGCAGCTAGTGAAGGTAAAAGTATAGATGAAGTTATAAATGCAGCAAATCATGTTATTAATAATAGTAGATTTTTATTTACACCTGAAACATTAGAATACTTAAAAAAAGGTGGAAGAATAGGAGGAGCTGCTGCTTTATTTGGGAATGTATTACAGATAAAACCAATACTTACAGTTGTAAATGGGGAAACCTCTGTATTTAAAAAGGTTAGAACTAGAAAAAAAGCCATAGAAGAAATAGTAAAATCAGTATTGGAAGAAATAGAATCTAAAGGACTTGGTGATATTGTTGTTCATCATATAAATTGCGAAGAGGATGGACTAAAACTGGCAAAAGCATTGGAAGAGAGACTTTGTAAAAAAGTAGATATTCAATCAATTGGTCCTGTTATTGGAGTTCATGTAGGACCAGGTAGTATAGGAATTGCTTATTATACAAAATAGAAATGATTTAATTTAAATTTATAGAAAAATTCAAAGGGTGTAATAAAATTAAATTGTTACACCCTTTTGATTATTTTAGTTTTAATTAATTTATTATTTATCTAAATCTTTTCCTGTAAATGCAAGAGGTAAAAGTTCTTCTAAAGTATACTCTAAGTAATCATCAGTACTTTTTGCTATTATAACTTTGAAAGTCTTTAAATCACAAAACTCTGCCATAACTTGTCTACAAACAGCACAAGGTGCACAGTAATCTCCTTCGCCTTGTTTTACACCTTCTTTGTTTCCAACAATTGCAATAGCGCTAAATTCCATTTGTCCTTCTGATACTGCTTTGAAGAAAGCTGTTCTTTCAGCACAGTTTGTAGGAGAGTAAGCTGCGTTTTCTATGTTACATCCTTGGTATATTTTTCCGTTAGCGCCAAGTAATGCAGCACCAACGTTGAAGTTTGAGTATGGTGTGTAGCAGAATTTTTGTGCTTCAAATGCTTTTTCTATTAGTAATTTTCTATCTATCATCAATTTGTCCTCCTAAAGTTAAATGCTTAATAAGTACTCATTAGTGGGAAGATTTCATCCACAAGTTTATCCATATCCTTGACTTTTATAAATCCTTTGTTGTATTCAATAAGGCTTTCATCTACTAACTCTTTGATTATTCTATTGACACTTCTAATATTAGATCCAACGCCTTCTACTAAAATATCTTTATGAACTGAGTCTAAATTATGTTCATCTAGAAAACTCCATAAAAAGAAGATAATTCTAGACTTTAGATTATAGGCTATATTTGCCTTGCTGCTTATAGAAGTATGATACATTTTTTCAGCCATTTGAACATGTATGAATAGAGAAAAGTCACTATCATACTTAATCCACTCTAAAAAAGTATCTTTTGGAATTTTAATTACTTCACAAGGTTCAACTGCTTCCACAAAGTTTAGTATGGGTTTGTCAATAAAGACTTCCAATTCTCCAAACAACTCATATTCACAATATATTCTCTCTAAATATTTAAGCTGAGTAGGTGTTAGAGAATAGACTTTCACCTTTCCTTTTTTGATTATATATACAAAAGAAGGCTCTTCATTTTGTTTAAGAATTTTATCAAATGTTTTAAAATTTATATTTATAAATTTATCTTTTATAAAGTCAGGACAAGTATCTAAATAATAAGATAAGTTGTTCATTTCTAATCTCCTTACTAATGATTTGAATAAAGTATAATGATTATATCATATTGAATTTTTCATGCAATAAGTTTATGCAAAGTCGAGGACAAATGTCCAAATTAACTTAATTTTTCTACTAAATAATTCCTAGCTCATTTTTTATCTTAGGGAAATTTTTCATAAATTCACTATAAAAATCAGCTTCTTTTAAATATTTATATGGATTTGATTTAAAGCCTAAAAATTTAAAACTACTTTGTAAAGAATTTTCATTAATTAAATTTTTTAAGCTTTCCATTTCTTGTCCTACTCCTAATATTGCAATATTATGTTTAAATCCATCATTTATAAGTTTTTTATGTGCTTCTATTAATAGGTCATGTCCTTTTACCTTTTCTACTCTTCCAATCGCAATAAAAGTAGGATAAGAATTGTTAAATACTACTTCTTCAATTTTTTCATTTGCTTTTTTCTCTATATTATCTAAATCTATTGGATTATTTATAACCATAACTTTATGATTGAATTCCGGATACTTTTTTAATAGAGATCTTTTGCTTCCTTCTGAT
>OOCW01002272.1_pt1 | contig 11223 bp, 6 predicted proteins | sample 1671201 | NCBI WGS metagenome assembly OOCW01 (sample SAMN06348132, study PRJEB24527) | human gut metagenome | biome: human gut; feature: ankylosing spondylitis patient; material: feces | host: Homo sapiens | place: China | collected 2015-10
TGCTTTATACCATCTAATGTGTAAACATCAAATTCTTCTTTTTTTACTATGTTATTATCATAAACAAACTTAACAAAACATCTAATTCCATTTCCACACATATGTGCACGGCTTCCATCCGCATTATAGTATACCATTTCCACATCTGCCACATCACTATTTTTTACTACTAAAAGCCCATCTGCGCCTACAGAAAACCTTCTATGACAAACTAATTTAGCTATATCTCCATAATTATCTGTATCTATATCATCAAATCTTCCATCTATAGCTATGAAATCATTACCTATGCCTTGTAATTTCCAAAATTTCATTGATTATCGCCCCTTTATATTAATCAGTTCTAACTAAATATTATACCTTATTTTATAATATTTGACCATTTAGATTTTCTTCACTTTATAATAGTTATTTAACTCTATTTATTTTATATATTATCATCTAAATAAGAATTATACACTCTCATTATTGATTACAGTTATTTTTAAGTTTTCTAGAAAAGATTACGTACCTAGTATTCACATCTTGGTTATAATATGTAATAATAAGTTTATTACTTATGTCTGAAAGGAGAATATTATGGCATTAGATGGTTTAGTGATTCACAGTTTAGCTTACGAACTTACAACTAAACTTGTGGGTGGTAAAATAGATAGAGTTCATCAACCAGAAAATGATGAACTAGTTTTATATATAAGAAATAATAAAGAAAATTTTAAATTAGTATTAAGTTCTAGTGCATCAAATCCTAGAGTTTATATAGCAAATGATTATAAAAAGGAAAATCCAATTAAGGCACCTATGTTTTGCATGTTATTTAGAAAATACATACAAGGTGGTATTATAACAAATATTTCTCAAGTTGATTTTGAGAGAATTATAAAAATCAGTGTAGAGTCTTTTGATGAATTAAAAGAAAAAACTACAAAAGATATTTACATTGAAATAATGGGTAGACATAGTAATATAATTTTAACTCAAAACAATAAAATAATAGATTCAATAAAAAGAATTCCTCCAAGTGTAAGTAGAGTTCGTCAATTATTACCTAATATGACTTATGAGCTTCCACCTACACAAGATAAAATAAACCCTTTAAAAGGTTCTTCAATAAAAAGTTTTATCAATACTTTAAGAGAATTTGATGGACCAATTTTTAAAGGAATTTATACAAAATTCCTAGGCATAAGTCCTTCTGTAGCAAAGGAAATTTGTTATAGATCTAATTTAAATCCAAATGACAAGGGTGAAGATAAAACTCGTGATGAGTTATCTCTTTTATACAGAGTTTTTTCTGATTTATTTACTAAAATAAAAAGCGATGAATATAATCCTTGCATAGTTATAGATGAAAGTTTAGATAAAGTTATTGATTTCAGTTGTGTCGACCTTACTTTTTTAGAAGGAAATAAATTTATTAAAAATGAATCCATATCTCAAATTATTGAGGATTACTACAAAACTAAAGATTTTAAAGATAGAGTTCATCAGAGAACTTCTGATTTAAGAAAAAGTATTTCTATAAAATTAGAAAGACTATATCATAAACAGAAGAAAATTGAAAAAGAATTAAAAGATGCTGATAATGCAGATGAATTTAAAATCAAAGGTGAGTTACTTACTTCTTATATTTATATGATAGAAAAAGGTATGGAGAGTGTGGAAGTGTCTAACTTTTATGATGAGAACTATTCAAATATTGTTATAGCTCTTAATAAAAACTTAACACCTTCAGAAAATGCTCAAAAATACTTTAAAAAATACAATAAATTAAAAACGGCTAAAGTAGAATTAACTTCTCAGATAGCTCTTTGTAATGAAGAAATTGAGTATTTAGAAAACATTATGTTAGGTATTGAAAACTGCGAAAATTTAGAAGAATTAGAAGATATCAAAGATGAATTAATTAGACTAGGATATGCTAAGGCTCCTTATAGATATAAAGCTAAAAAAGATATAGACCTTACTACTAAACCTAATCAATTTACATCTTCTGATGGATTTACAATTTTAGTTGGTAAAAATAATAAACAAAATGATTATTTAACTTTAAGAATAGCTGATCCAGAAGATTTATGGATGCATACAAAAAATATTCCAGGTTCTCATGTTATTATAAAGTGTGCTGGTAAAGAAGTTCCTGATAATACTTTACTAGAAGCTGCTATGCTTGCTGCTTACTTTAGTAAAGCTAAAATGTCTTCTCAAGTTCCAGTTGATTACACTATGAAAAAACATGTTAAAAAACCTAGTGGTTCAAAACCTGGTATGGTTATATATGAAACTAACAGCACTATTTATGTAACACCAAGTGAAGAATTAGTAGTTAAATTAAAAAATAATTAAATATTTTAGATTAAAAAGTGAAACCATTTATTAAGAAATAGTTTCACTTTTTTATTTATATTTTTATAAATGATTCTAATATAGAATATTTACAATTTTACATTTTTACACTATATTTTAATTATGAATTGGAATATTTTGTAATAACTATAGTTATAAATATACATATTTATCAAAACATAACTAATGAGTTTTATACAAATTATATTCCAAATCCAATCTATATAAAATATCTAAAAGGGGGAATTTATGAAAAAAATAGCACAATCTCTTATTTCTTCATTAATCTGTTCTGTTATTTTATTTCAAAATTTAGTAATTATTGGTCATGCAGAAGAAACCAATATTTTAGAAAATAATTCTGAAGTTGAAACAAAATTAACAACTACTGATGATGAAGTAAATCCACGTACAATTTCAAAATTTAATATGGGGAATAAAAATTCTAATTATTCAACTTCTCAATTGCCAAAAATCACAAAAAACTCTCTTACTAATTCTAAAACATTAACTAACTCATCTGCCATAGGTTCTGGTGTAGTTAGTAATACAAATGATTTAAATGTAAGAAGTGGACCAAGCACATCTTATGAAATAATTGGTACTTTAAAGTTAGGAGATTACGTTGAAATATTAGAAAAAAATAAGACTTGGTATAAAATTTCATTTAATAATCAAGATGGATATATACACTGCAAATATGTGACTTTAGACATAATAGAAAAAGGATTAGATGTAAGTAAATGGAATGATCCTATTGATTGGTCAAAAGTTAAATCAAATGGATTTGATTATGTTATAATACGTTGTGGTTCATCATATAATCCATCAACAAAGAAATATGACAGCCCAACAGAAGATCCTATGTTTAAAAAACATATAGAAGGCGCTTCAAATGCTGGTCTTAAAGTAGGCGTATACTGGTTTAGTTATGCAGCTAGTGTTGCTGAAGCTGAAAAAGAAGCTCAAAAATGTTTAGAAATAGTATCACCTTATAAAGATAAAATCTCTTATCCTATATTTTTTGACTTCGAATATCATAGTAAAGAAATAGCCCTTTCTAAGAAAGGTGTTGTAGTTACAAAACCTCTTGTATCTAATATGGCTGATGCTTTTTTAAATAAAGTTGAAGCAAGTGGATATATATCTGGAATATATACTAATCTAGATTTTGGGGATAAGTATTTTTCAGAAGATATTCTCTACAATAATAATCTATGGATTGCACAATATTCTTCAAAATGTACATATCCAAGACCTTATAATATGTGGCAATTCACAGATAGTGGTAAAATTAGCGGTATATCTCAAAGTTTTGATATGAACTATACATGTTTAAAATTAACTACTCCAGATATTACTGAAATCCCTGAGTCAAATAAACCTATGAATATATCTCAAGCAACGGTAGATAATATTAGTTCACAAAAACATACAGGTAAAGAAATTAAACCAGACGTTAAAGTATCTTATAATGGAGAAGCTCTAACTTTAGGAAAAGATTATACTATAGAGTACTCAGGTGATATAGTAAATATCGGTAGCGCAACTGTAATAATAACAGGCATAAATAATTATACAGGTACTAAGACTATTAGTTTTGATATTATACCTAACCAAATTACAAGTCTAACATCATCAAATAAAACATATAGTTCTATAAAGTTATCTTGGGATAAAATGGATAATATTGATGGATATAAAATTTATAAGTATAATGCAAGTTCAAAATCTTATAATTATTTAACCACTATAAATAATAATGATACTACCACTTATACAGATAAAACTTTACTTCCTTCATCAAAGTATAGCTATAAAATAAGAGCATATAAAGTAGTTAATTCAAAAACTTATAATGGAGTTTATTCAAATATTATAAACGTGACAACTAGTCCCTATTATGCACCTAAGATTATGGGATTAAAATTAAAAATAAGAAATACAAACTCATTAACAATTTCATGGAAAAAAGCTAATGATGTCACAGGATATAGAATTTATAGATATGATGTAAAAAGTAAATCATATAAGCTAATAAAGAATATATCCAATAATTCCACTATCTCTTATACAGACTCTAAATTAGAATCAGCTACTAATTATATATATAAAATTAAATCATATAAAGTAATAAATGGTAAAAATTATTATAGTGATTACTCTTCTTCTCTTAAGTCTACTACAAAACCATTAACTCCAAGTATAAAATTAAATACACCTTCATCTAGAAGCATAAATTTAACTTGGTCTAATATAAGTTCAAGAACTACAGGATATAAAATTTATATGTCTACTTCAAAAAATGGAACTTATTCTTGTATAGGTTCAACAAAAAATAGAACTTTTACTAAAACAAAACTAACTAAAAATAAAATTTATTACTTTAAAGTTAGAGCTTATAGAACTGTTGATGGTTCAAATATATATAGTTCCTATAGTGATGTGAAAAGTATTAAATGTAAATAATCTTTTAGAGATATAAGAAGTTTGGATAGATATAGACTTCTTATATCTCTATTTTTATTTTATTATTTCCTCCCTTAATATTTACAATTTTGTAACTTTATTATATATTTTATATATAGGTTTAATTTATCTATCTTTTTACAATTAGCTATTATTATTTACAAAATAAGCTAAAAATCTAAATATGTTTTTGGGTTCTGTTAATTAGATATGATTATAGTTGTTCTCGAATTAATGTGTTTTGTGGTGAAACTATTGTAAACCCTATGGGGATTGAGATTCAAATATAAATAAGTTAACAGAACGAATATTTTTAATAGGGGGAACTTTATGAAGAAGATAACACAATCTTTTCTTGCTGTATCGCTTTCTGCTACTATAATTTCTCAAAATATGGCAATTATAAGTTATGCGCAAGAATCTAATTCAAGTGAAGTAACTAAAAACACTTATATTAATAGTACTTCTTTAGATAAGAAAAATTCTAATGTGCAACCTGATCCTAAAGCTACTTTCCATCGTAGCATGGGAGAAAGCTCTTCTGTATACTCACTTACTAATGAATTACCAAATATAAAAACTAAAACTTTAACTAATGCTAATTCTATTGGATTAGGAACAGTTACTGCAAACAGTCTAAATGTAAGAAGTGGACCATCAACTTCTTATAATATTTTGGGAACATTAAGTAATAATACAAAAGTAGACATATTAGGTAGAGAAAATAACTGGTATAAAATATCAGCTAATAATTTAACTGGATATGTATCAGCATCTTATATTACTTTAAGTCCTTTAGAAAAAGGAATTGATGTAAGTAAGTGGAATGGTACAGTTGATTGGAATAAGGTAAAAGCTGATGGTATCGATTATGTAATAATTAGAGCTGGTTTTGGTACAAGTACAGTAGATCCACAGTTCAAGTCTCACATAGAAGGTGCTAGTAATGCAGGTTTAAAAATCGGTATTTACTGGTTTAGCTATGCAACATCTGTAGAAAAAGCTAAAGCAGAGGCTGAAAAATGTTTAAATACTATAGACCCTTATAAGGATAAAATATCTTATCCTGTTTTTTATGACTTTGAATATGCTAGTGTAGATTATGCTAATAAAAATGGTGTTACTATAACTAAAGATTTATCATCAAATATGGCAGAAGCTTTTTTAAGCGCCATAAAAAATGCTGGATATATAAATGGTATATATACAAATAAAGATTTTGGTGACAAATATTTCTATGAAGATATGTTATATGCTAACAATTTATGGATTGCACAATACTCATCTAAATGTACATATTCAAGACCTTATATGATGTGGCAGTACACAGATAAAGGTACTATAAATGGTATAGGTACATCATCAAATCCTGCATACTTTGATATGAACTATACTTATTTAAAACCAACTAATAATAGTATTACAGAAAGTAAAATCGACTTATCATCAGCATCAATAAGTGATATAAGCTCACAAACATATACAGGAAATGCTATAGAACCAAGTGTAACTATTACATTAAATGATAACACTTTAAAATTAAATGAAGATTATACTGTTACTTATACTAATAATACATCTGTTGGTACTGCACAAATCACAATAGAAGGAATAGGTAATTACACAGGTACAAAAACTACAACTTTTAAAATTAATCCAAAGACTATATCAAATGTTTCATTAGTAAGTAAAACTACTAACTCAATTACTTTCTCATGGGATAAACATGATAATATAACCGGATATGAAATTTATAAATACAATGAAAGTTCTAAGTCTTATAAATTATTAAAAACTGTAGGCAATAATTCTACAACTACTTATACAGATAGTAATTTAGATTCTGCATCTGTTTTTAATTATAAAGTTAGAGCCTATAAGACTGTCAACGGAGATAATTATTATGGTGAATATTCCGATATATTTACTGAAAGCACTAAAGTAAATAAAGTTACTAATCTTAAATTAGATGTTAGAAATGCTACTTCATTAACCATATCATGGGATAAAGTAGACAAAGCTGACGGTTATAGAATTTATAGATTAGATACAAATACAGATACTTATAAAGTAGTAGATACTGTTTATGGTAATTCTTCAACTTCTTATACTCATACTAATAGAGTGTCAGCAACAAACTATTATTATAAAGTTAAAGCTTTTAAAGATTTAAATGGTAAGAATCGTTACAGCGACTACTCTTCAACTTTAAAAGTAACAACTAGACCTCTACAACCAAGTGTTACATTAAGTTCTACTACATCAAAGAGTATAAAAGTAAGTTGGACAAAAATAAGTAAAAGAACTACAGGGTACGATATTTATATGTCTACTTCTAAAGATGGAAGTTATAGTAAAATTGGTACAACATCAAGTACAAGTTTAACAAAAGGTAAATTAACAACAGGTAAAACTTATTACTTTAAGGTTAGGGCTTATAGAACTGTTGATAATGAAAAAATATACAGTTTATATAGCCAAATAAAAAGTATTAAATGTAAATAGATAGATAGTAAAAAGGGCCTCATTTTTAGGCCCTTTTTGTTTATAATATGTCCATACACATAAATAGTTTTTTAAAATTATTTACAGTCCCATCACTTAGATGTATAGATTTACTTTTTACCTTATCATAAAATTCTTTTGCTGCCATAGTTTTATTATCTAAATAACTTATACTAAACTTTGATTTGTCTTCATCGCTAATAAGTGTTTCAACAAACTCAGCATTTTTATAAATTTCCTTATCTTTATTATCATATGTTTCCTTACAATTCACAAAAAATATATCTTCATTTATTTTTAAATTCAAATTATCAATAAGTTTTTCACATTCTACAAACCCTGCTTTATCATAATCTAGTATTACCTTAAAATCACATCCCCATCCTATTAAGACTGATACTATTACATTTACATTTCCTGCCCCCACAGCAGGAATAATATATGGCATATTATCTTCTGGCACATCTAAATAGTATAACATTGCTGTATAGTACATATAATCTGTTATTCCCTCAGTTACAATATTTAACTTTTCACCTTGTGGTCCAATATTAAACCTTAAATCTGCCCCAATAGCTTGCACCAATGGACTTAGCGTTTCTCTTTTGGATACGCTATTTAATTTATTATCGTAGGCTGTATTATAAATATTCGTATGGCCATTTTTGTCCTTTTCTATAGCCCTAATATTTATAATATTGTTAGAATCAATCATATAAGGCGAGTGTGTGGAATAAACTACTTGATTGTCGTTTTTGCATAAATCATAAAATAGTCTAAGTAACTCTCTTTGAGCATTAACATGAAGATATACACCTGGTTCATCTAGTAAAAAAACAACATTAGTCCCCTTAATATCATTAGCTAAAATATCTATAAATAAATTCAAATACCATCTAAGTCCATTACTTCTTTCACTTATATTAGTTGTGTTATCATTTGTCTTAACCAGGATTTTAAGTAAATCTTTTTTAAAATTAACTTTAATTTGCACATTTTCTTCGCTATAAAACTCATTAAATTTTTTTTGAATATTATACTTTACTTTTTCTTTTATTTTATTTCTACATAGCTCCAACTGATTTTCATCATCATTTTCCATAGCTAATAAAAATTCTTGAGTGCTAATTTCACTGGCCAGTAAAAATTTATATAACGTCCCTTTTCTATCTTTTATTTGTTTTTTTACTTCTTCAAACTGATACTCACTTTGTAATTCATCTTCATTTTTTCTATGATAAATCACAGGCAATAAAGAGTATTTTTTTCTTATTTTACTTTTCACAATTTCTAAATGCCTTATTAGTGTATATCGTTTTTCATCATATAATAAGTTTATTGTATTATTATCAAAATTATTTTCTTCATTATTAAAATTTTCTTCTTCACTAACACAGGTATAATCCTCTCCGTAAGAATTTAGTATATACAATAATCTATTTAATATTTTTTTATATTTAATCCAAATGATGCTATCTATATTTTCCATAGCTTTAATATAATCAATAATTTCACTAAAAAATTCACCATCCATACTGTCATAATAATTTTCTTTCAAGTATGGTATTAATTCTTTTTTTAAGTATGAAATTGATTTAATTAATTCTATATCTTCACTGAATAGTCTTGAGAAACCTCCTTTAAACTCTATTTCTTTATCTTTAAAAAAATAAAAATAAGTATAATCTTCATTCAAATTTTTAAACTCTTTTAGTAAGGATATTTCTTTTTTCGTAAATTTAAGTTCAACAGTTAAAGATAATTTTTCCTCTGATGAACCATTATTATACTTATAAAATTCATCTAAAATATAGTGACTAAAAGAAATTCCTCCTAGGATTTCAAGTACATTACTTTTGCCACTATCATTTTTTCCTATTAATGCAGTAACATCATCTTCCAATAATAAAGTGTTTTTAACAGTTTCAATTGACTTATAATTATTTATTACTACACTTGATACCCTCATTCAATTCACGCCCCAATTTAATCTTCTATAAATTATATTACTATAATTATAAAAAAAATCACAAACTATATCAGTATACAATTTGTGATTTGTTATTAGATAATTATTTTGTACTTGCAATCTCTCCAATAGGAGCAACTTCTTCTTTTCTAAAGTTATTATGATTTATTAATCTATTAATAATTATGCCAACTAAAGCCGCTAAACTTAATCCTGTTAATTTAGCATTAGTAGCTATCGGAATTCCTATTTCTATTCCTGCAAAATGTTTAATATAGCAAGTTGTAAGTCCTATTGCTAATATTATTATCATAACTGATAAATTTCCGCTTTCTTTATAACACTTACTATCTCTTATTGTTTTTACTCCTATGAAAGTTATCATTGAGAATAAATAAATACTTATTCCTCCCATTACAGCTGAAGGAATACATTGTAATGCTACTCCAAATTTGCCTACACAAGAAATTACTATAGCAAATATTGCTGTAAGTCTTAATAATTTAGGGTCATAATTTTTAGTTATAGCTAGCAGTGCTGTATTTTCCCCATAAGTAGTATTTGCTGGACCACCTATAATACCTGCAAATAAAGTTGCTATTCCATCTCCTAGTAAGGTTTTATGAAGTCCTGGGTTTTGCAAAAAGTTTTTGCCTACTACTGCTCCATTTGTTGTTATATCTCCAACATGTTCCATAAATACTGCTAACACTACTGGGGCTATAATAACTACTGCTTGTAATGAGAACTTAGGCACACTAAAGTTTGGGATTGAAAAGTAACTTGCTTGACTTACTGCACTAAAATCTGCTATTCCTGCAAATTTACTTGTTAATATTCCTATAAATATAGCTATTATTACGCTAAATTGTCTAATACTTCCTTTTCCAAACTTATTTATCCCAACAGCAACACTTAACGTTATTAATGCTACTATTATATTATTCATTGCCATATCTACAGCAGTTGGAATTAAATTTAGTCCAATTACCATTATCATAGCTCCTGTAACTTGAGGTGGAAAATATTTTTTAATCTTCTCTGGTCCTACTACCCTAACTAACATAGACATAGCTATATATATAAAACCAGCTACTATAATACCACCTTGCGCATATCTCAAATCTCCATTAAAAGCATTTGATACTTGATTTATTGCTGATATAAAAGCAAAACTTGATCCTAAAAATACTGGAACTTTAAAATCTGTACATTTATGAAATAATAAAGTCCCCACACCTGCACAAAATATAGCTACTGACGGGTCAAAACCTGTAAGTAGTGGAACTAATACAGTAGCCCCAAACATTGCTAGCAAATGCTGAATTGATAAAATGATCTTTTTCATTTTAATTCCCCCTAAAATTTTAATTCCCTATTATTAAACCTTACTCTTCTATACTAACTGAATCTTCATTATCACATTCAATTAATTTAACTGATATGATTTCGCTTTTTGACCAACATAATCTGCTCTAATAGGTAATTCTCTATGTCCTCTATCCACTAAAACAGCTAATTGTATAGATTTAGGTCTTCCAACATCCATAAGTGCATTTAAAGCTGATCTTACTGTTCTTCCTGTGTATAGTACATCATCAACTAATACTACTGTCTTATCAGTAATATCAAAATCTATTTTTGTTGAATTAACAACTGGATCTATTTGCTTTTCACTTAAATCATCTCTGTAAAGAGTTATATCCATCTCTCCTGTTAATATTTTTTGCCCCTCTATAGCTTCTATTTTGTTTGCTATTCTACTGGCAACTGGAATCCCTCTAGTTTTAATTCCTATAAGTACTACATTTTCAATTCCTTTGTTTCTTTCTATTATTTCATGACTTATTCTTGTTATTGCTCTTCCTATTGCTTTATCATCCATTATTTTTGCTTTTTGCATAAGATTCCTCCTAAATTTTGTATTTAGATAA
>OOCW01002289.1_pt1 | contig 11144 bp, 9 predicted proteins | sample 1671201 | NCBI WGS metagenome assembly OOCW01 (sample SAMN06348132, study PRJEB24527) | human gut metagenome | biome: human gut; feature: ankylosing spondylitis patient; material: feces | host: Homo sapiens | place: China | collected 2015-10
CCTTAATAGCATTAATATTATTTAAGCTATACTACTTTATATTTAAAATCAAAACTATCACACCAGAAGAGAAGGCTACTAGAGATGTTGCAAGAGCAACAGCTACTAGTTAAATATAGCTAAGGAGGAAATAAAAAATGAAAAAAATAATAGCAACATTATTAATAACAGCAGTAGTAGGTGGAGGAGCATTAGCAGGAATGAAAGCTATAAATGCCAATGAACAACCAAGTGTACAAAAAACATTAGAACAATCGGTAAATAAAGTAGAAGAAACAGTAAGTAACACAAAAACACCATCAAATAATATAGAAGTAACAGTAAGTAATATAGAATCAGATTTACAATCATTATTAGAAGGTAAAGATTTATTAAACTGGGAAGATAGATTAGATGCTAAATACGGAAATGATTGGGAAGATTTACTAGATGCTAAGTATGGGGATAATTGGGATGATAAATTTGAACAAAAGCTTAGCGAATTATATCCAAATCAAGTGATGGATGATGATCATTATGATATAGATAATGACTAAATAAAAGACCTCTTATAAAGGGGTTTTTTGAATATTATCAAATAAAAAGAAAAATATATTTATAGATTAAGTAAATCTAAAAATATATAAGAAAGGACATTGAAGTCAAATTGGATGAAAATAAAATAAAAAATACTGATATAAATGAGATTATAGAAGAGTATATACCTTTCATAATAAAAACTATAAGTAAATTTACTAATAGATATGTAAGTATTGAAAATGATGAGGAATTTAGTATAGGTTTAGTTGGTTTTTATGAGGCAGTTCAGAAATACAACAATGACAAAGGCCCTTTTTTGCCCTTTGCTCAACTTGTAATAACAAGTAGATTGAAGAATTATTATAATAAAGAAAATAAGCATAATCTACATATATCAATGGATAGTATGGAAGAAGAAGGTATTAATATAAAGGAGAAATTATCTAATCCCATGGAAGATAAATCCGAGTTAGTTGATGAAATGGATGAGTTAAAAAGAGAAATTAATATATTTGGATTTTCATTAGAGGATTTAGTAGATGAAGCTCCAAAACATGTTGATACAAGGGCAAATGCATTAGATTTATCTGAAAAAGTAAGTAAAGACAAACCACTAGTAGATTTTATGTATACTAAAATGAGGCTTCCCATAAAACAAATATCATTAAAATATAGAGTGACCCAAAAAGTTATAAAAGGTAGCAAGAAATTTATAATTACAGGCATTATTATTTTTTATAGAAATTTTAGGAATTTAAAACTATGGATAAAAAGGTAGGTAAGCACATGTGGTTTAAAGGAATTGTAATGGAAGTTAAGGAAGATTACTCATTAGTAATGAAAGAAGACTCTCAAATTGTAAGGGTAAAAAATAAAGAAGGTATGAAAAAAGGAGATATAAACATCTTTTTAGAAGAAGATTTATATGAAGAAAAAATATCTAATAACAAGAACAATAAAAACAGAATAATTGTTTCCATACTATCTATAGCAGCAGTTTTAGCTATAATTGTATTTCCTATGATGCAAAATAATAAGATTAATTCCTATGCCTTAGTATCTTTAGATATAAACCCTAGTATAAATTTTGAACTAGATGATAATATGAATATTGTTTCCATACGTGGTGTAAACAAAGATGGCAAAAATCTAAATCTAGAAAGTTTAAATGGACTCACATTAGATGAAGGTCTGAAAAAGTTAAAAATAGATTTAGAAAATAAAAAATATAACTTAAGCAAAGATAGTATAATAGTTGGATTTACATTTTTAACAGATAAAGAGGACAATATTTATGAAAATGATGTGAAAAACATAATTGGCACAGAGTTCAAAGGTTCTAAGACAGCATTTTTCAAAGGAACTAAGGAAAATAGTGAGGTTGCTAAGCAAAAAGGCATGAGTTTAGGGCGTTATGAAGCTAAACTTAGCATGGATGAAGACATTATGGAAGAACAAATAGAAAACATGTCAGTAGAAGAAATATTAGATTTACTTAAGAATAAGAAAAATATATATTTAAATGAAGAGCAAGTGGAAGAATTACAAGATGAATTAGAAGATAGACTAGAAGATCGTTATAACGACGATGATGACGATGATGACGACGATGACGACTATGATGATTAGATAATTTATTTTGATAAATTTCTTTTATTGCATATTTGTGTTAGAGTATAATTTTTATATTCACAATTAAAATATGAAGTGATATTTATTTAAATAATAAAGTAGAAGGGATGAAACAAAAATGATAAGACCAATTGTAAAGGATATATTATTTCTAGAGCAAAAATCAGAGCCTGCAACGAAAGAAGACATATCAGTTGTTAATGATTTGATTGACACATTAAGTGCAAATTTAGAACATTGTGTGGGTATGGCGGCTAATATGATAGGAATAAAAAAACGTATATTAGTATTTAGCGTTGGTGAGATGATTGTTCCTATGATAAATCCAGTTATACTAAAAAAAGAGAATAGTTATGAAACAGAAGAAAGTTGTTTATCTTTAACTGGCTTTAGAAAAACAATTAGATATGAAACAATAGAAGTAGAATACCTTGATATAGATTTCAAAAAACATAAACAAGTATTTAATGGATTTACGGCACAGATTATTCAGCATGAGATGGATCATTTTAAAGGAATAATAATATAAGAAAAATTATAAAAAATAGAAAATAACATTCACTAAAGTATTTTATAAATATTAAGTGAATGTTATTTTTTGCAATGAATATAAAGTAAATATAAATTTTGAATCAAAATTAATTTTTATTGCTACTTTATTTAGTATAGTAACCATATTTTTCTTAGTATATTTATTATTTACATAAAAATAAGCCAAGAATATAGAAATTATTATATTTTTGACTTATTTTTAATTTAATAAAAACTAAATTTTATTTATGCAAATATCATAAGTTTGAATATTCTGTTTATTTAGTTCTTTAGATAATTCATCAATAGTTTTTATATTTTTAATTGTATCATTATTTCTAAGTATTCTAAATTCAGCTACTTTAGTATTATCCTTGTTATTTAAAATTATAACATTAAAATAATTCTCAGCAGTACTTTGTAAAAACTTAGCTAATGGAGCCAATGTATCTTTACTTAGATATTCTCTAGATTTCATAACTAAGATATATTTGCCTTTACAATTCTTAATTCCCTGTAATAAAATATCATTTCCATTTGTACTTTGCGTGTTAATTATACGCGCTCCATAGTTTTCAATAATGGTATTATTCAAAATTGAAGAAAAAGGTAAGCAAACTAATACTTCAGATGCAATTTCATTGACACTTACAATACTTTGTATAAGAGTATCATCATAATGGTTATCTAAGAAAAGTACACTTAAAAGATTATCTTCACAAACAACAGATGATTTACGAAGTTGTTTTAGCAAAATACCCATATTATAAGATTCTTCATAGTTATTATCAGGGAATATATAGTAAGAGTAATCACAATTTAGATATTTTAATAAAGCTTCTTTAGCTTTAGTAATTCTTCCACATTCTAATTCATAAACAGACTCTAAAAAGTATAAATCTCTGAACTTAGGATATTTTTCTTGAAAATTTTTGAGTATATCAATAGCTTCTTTATATCTTTTTAAAGAAGCATAAGTTTTCGATAGATTTATAACTAAATAAGATAGGTAACTAGGCATAGTATCAACATAATTATGCTTTGTATACTCAATTGCTTTATTATAAACCTCAAGAGCTTTGTAATAATCTTGTATTCTAGAGTATTCATTTCCTAGAGAATAGTAAAAATATCCATCCCGATTTTCTTCGGGATAACTTTCCAGTATACTCAAGTTTCTTTTCTTTTTTTCTTCCATATCACAAACATCTGGATCATATCCATAATGAATAATTTTAACATTAGTAGGTTGGATTTTATTAGGTCCATTTATTTCCTCAATGGAAAAAATAATCTGTTCATGCATTTTACCTCTAAATCTATAATTAGAATTATTTTTAAATGCTCTAAGAACTACTGCATCACCTAAATTTCTATCTCCAATTATATTTTCTAATCTCAAAAATAAACCTTCCATTTGAGATGTATTAATAACGTTTTTTAATTTTAAACCTTCTTCATAAGGCAATTCTTCATCAGCATCTAAAACAAGTATCCAATCCTTTGTAGCTTTTTCTAAAGATTTATTTCTTGCATCGCTGAAATCATTAGTCCAATCATAATGATATATATTAGCACCATAAGATTTAGCAATTTCAATAGTATTATCAGTACTACCAGTATCTACTATTATGATTTCATCCACAATATCTTTAACACTATTTAAGCAACGGGATATATTCTTTTCTTCATTTTTTGTTATCATACATAAGCTAAGCGTTTTCATAATAACCCCCTATTTATAAAAAATTAGTCAAAGATGACATCAAAAAGATGTCATCCTTGGAACTTAAATTAATCTATTTCAGCAGATTCTATCTTGCAAATTGGATAGATTGAAATATTTCCTGATTGTTCAGAAACAACTAATAATCCATTTCCAACAAATACTGTAGAAGCAAGTATTTCTTGACTAGAAGGAACAAATACATTTAAAACTTCTTCAGATATATCTTCAACTACAGTAACAAGGCTAGGAGTAATAACTACATCATCAACAACAGTTGCAGATTGAGTATTTAATATAATTGAAGTAATTACAGGAATAGTAGTAAATTCTGAAATTAGAGGTATATCTTGTGTTGAAACTGAATTTACAGTAGTAATAGTTTGAGTGACTGGAGTTACACTAGTTAATACATTTGCAGTAGAAGTATTAGTTACACGATTTATTACTACAGTAGATGGAGTTATATCAGATAATACACTTACAGTAACAGGAGTTATAGAAGTTAATACTGAAGTATTTGCTAGACTTATAGATTCAACAACAGAAGTTAAAGTATCAGTTACACTTGTTACGAAAGGAAGAGTAGTTACAGTTATAGTACTAGATGCTGCATTTATAGTAGTAGGAGTTATACTTTCAACTACACTTATAGTATTTTCAACTATAGAAGATAAAACAGATAAAGTAGTAGCTGAGATAGTACTTACAAAACTTTCTGTAGTTGTAGTTAAAGAAGCACCTACAGCTGTATTTGTAATTGATAAGCCAGTTAATACATCAACTGTTGAACTTGAAGAAGCTGATACTACAGGGCTAGTTGTTGCAGTTAGTGTAGTAATAACATCTATAGGACTTGAACCAGCAATATTTTCAACAAAGCTACCAGTAGTTGCTGTAATGCTATTAACAGCGCTTATAGTAGAAACATTATCTATAGCAAGTATAGTTGAAGTAGTTGTTCCTATTGAAGTAGCAAGAGTAATAGTGTCTAGATTAATTGACTTAACAGCATCTGTCATTGTAGATACTAAGTTAGTAACACCAGTAACAGTAACAGGAGTTATACTTGCTAAAACAGTACCATGTTCATCAGGATTAAATCCACTAAATATGCTTTTTGCTAATAATGAGCTATCAATATTATGAACATAATTTGTAGTGCTTTCATCTAAAACAGGTATTGTTATACAATTAGCATGTGCAACTTCGCCGTTTATTAGTACACTAGTAGTAAGATCAAATGTTACAGGAGCTAATAAATCTGATAATTTGAAAAATGGTAAAGTATCAGAGCATTTGCAACAACATTCTTTTATTATACTGTTTAAACGTGTAACTAATAGATTCAATTGAGCTACTAAATTTTCAGTATAATTAGTAATGGAAACAGGTACATCACTTACATTAATTTCTAAATCTCCTTCACCCATACAATCAGCTACTGTAACTATATGAGGGTTTTGGAAGTTGTTAATAATATCCAGATTTGATAATACATTATCTACAGTTGTATGATTAGTTGATGCAAATAATACATCTGCAGTACTTGTAGATATATCAGTTACGACATTAGCAGGTGTATAAGAAATATTACTAACTAATGATACAGTAGAAGGTCTTACATTAGTAACAACATTACTTGGGCTAGTTGAAGTTACATCAGTTACAACAGTGACAGTACGTGTAGCTACTGTATTTACCACATCTGTATTTGTAAAAGTAACACTTGATACACCTTCTATAGTAGTAGGAGTAAAGTTACTAAATAAAGATTCAGTATTAGTAGTTATAGTTGTGACTGCATCTATTAAAGATGGGTTTTCTATTGTTGAAATTGACTGAGTAACAGGAGTTATAGCTTCTACTACAGTTACAGGGTTTAAAGTTACACTAGATATACCTGATACAAGAGTAGGTGTTATAGTATTTAATACAGAAGTTTCAGTAGCTGTTAAGCTAGTAACTGCATCTACAGTAGAAACAGTTATACTGTTAACTACATCTATATCACTGATACTTATAGATGTTATGGCATTTGAAGTTGTTTGAGCAATAGATGATACAACAGATACTGATGAAACATTAGATACAAGGCTTATAGTTTCAGTAGTTGAAGTTATACTAGATATAACATCAGTATTAGTTTCAGCAATAGAAGAAACTACAGTTACAGGTGTTGTTGTTAAAGAAGATAAAACTGGTGTTGTAGATTGAGTTAAATTAGAAACAACAGTTGAACTTTCAAGAGTTAAATTATCAACAAGTTCTACAGTGCTTGTACCTAAAGTGGATATAGCATTTAAAGTACTTGTAAAAATATTAGCTGATTTTAATACACTTGTAGTATCAATATTTGTATTTATAGAACCAACAACACTTATAGTTGAAATATCTTCAATAGATGTTATTGTAGTATTTTCTCCCAGTCCTAGAAGAGAGATTGTATCTAAGTCATTAGAGTTATTTTCTATAAAATCTTGCAGACTATTTCTGCATTTACAATTACATTTGCTTTCTTTACAATTTGGACAGACACACTCATCGTCTATATCTACTGCTAAATAAGGATTATGACAGTTACCATTACAGCTATCAGTTATATCCTTCAAGCAATCTAATAAAGAATTAGAGAAGCTTGAACTAACAGAATTAGATAAAATTTCTATTTTTACTATACTATTAAGAGAAATAGCTAAATCGTTAAAAATTATGCTATCCTTTGTAATTCTGATGTTTGATAGATTTGATTTACTAAAAGGAATAGTGAAAGAATTTCCATTACTAGTAAATAAAACAACATTTACAGTGAATGTTGGGTTTGCTAAACATTCAATAGCATTTATAATTGCTTCTAAAGTGTCTCTTAAACTAGCTACACAGCAGTCAGCTGGAAAAGAATTTGGTTTTAAGCAATTTTTATCGTGGTGGTCACATTTATTATTACACGGTTTCCAATTGGAGTTACATTTATCATAACAGTTATTATAATCATTTTGAGAGCAACAATTATTTTTTGGATAACAATTTCTTTTTGCTCTTATATAATGAAACTCATTGGAGCCAGTATTATAATTAATTTTGGTTTTATTTGTTTTCAAATAAAAAACACTCCTTTTTAAATTTTATATTTAATAAACTATTTATCTAAAATGATGATAAATAACTTATCTAATAACACATTATGAATAAAAAGAAATTTTGACACTAAAAATTTAAAAAAATGTCAAAATAAATGATTTATAAGGAGTGATGTCATTTAATAAGAGTTTTAGGATTTTAATTATTTAGGTAAAGTTCAAAAAGTATTTTCCAGCTCTTGCTTATATACAATTAGGTTATTTATAGATTCATACATTGAAAACTCTTTGTATTTTATTAGATAAGTAACATTTGCATTATTATCAAAGTTATATCTTGATGGGGACTAAAGCTACATCAGAGAACTCATCAGTCCTCTATCTACTAATAGCATCTATTACTTTAAGGTCTAGTTAAGTGGATGGTAGTTCACATATTTAGATATAAACTTGGAATACACTGTATCTCTTTATGTAATGCAGGAAAATTGTGATTTCTTTTACTATTAGTATTATCCTTTGAATGTTGTTGATTGAAGTAGTAAAATTCATATTGATTTGCTAGATGGTGAGTGGGAAATAGAAATTAATGAGTATGAGAATTTTTATAATAAATCAGATAAGATAGTAAAGTTTTCAGTATAGATTAATATTGTAAATTAACGTTAATAAATAATAATTTATAATTGTAGTATATTGCGATAATATAGATTAGATAAAAATGTAAAATAGGGTAATATATGAAAATCATAAATAAAATACTAGTCTATATTATAAATGCAATAAGCATAATATTATATATGATGTCTTAGTAAAAAGTATTTTATTTTGTTTACAATTATACTTATATTGTTACTTTTATGGAAGATATATATAAATACAAAGAAATTTAATAATTTAAAAAATATTATTAATAATAAAAAACTACTATACTAGGACGTATATCAATAATTTTTGACTTAATAAGCATAGTAATGGTATTCTTATTTTCTTATCCTATAACTGCTTATTAAGTAGATATACTGATGGACTTTTTAGAGATGGATTTATTATTAGAAATAGAAAAATATGATACAGTAGTATAAGAGGTGCAAACTGAGAATCCTACTATCACTGTATAGCCTGAGGGTGATAGTGAACAAGAATAATTTATTATAAATGTGTATAATTATTATGAATCAATCAAACAAATTAAATGATAGCAAGCACGTTCATAAGAATGTTCAAGTTAATGATAGTAAAACTAGTCATGATGAAAAAGCGTTCATGATAGCGAAAGTTCAAATGATGAATAATATAACTAAAATTTATACTAAACAAAAACAAAAAGGTGGACTTATTAATAGTTCACCTTTTATACTTACAGCTTAATTATTTCACCATAGTAACAACTTCCTTTATAGGTTGTCTTAACTTAGGTTTTGCATCCTTGACTCTATACCCAAAAGCACATCCTACAGTTACTTGGAATTTATCTGTAGCTATTAAACTTCTATCTACAAGTATTTTTTCGACAGCTTTCTTATCCATACCACCTATTGTACAAGAATCTATTTTTAACATAGCTGCACTTAACATCATACTTGATAGAGCAATGTAAGTTTGTTCATTAGCATAAGCTTGCATATTTCTATCATCACCTACAATGTCATCTACAGTTTTAAGAAATCCTTTCATTTGAGATGCTACATCTTCTGAAAGGTGTTGTACATCTTTTAATAAATGATTTATGTAATCTGAATTTGATCTTACTTCCTTTGTAGTTCTAGTTAAAAATATTACAAAATGACTACAAGTAGGTATTTGCTTTGTTCCACCGAAACATACTTTTGCTAATTCATCTTTTAATTCTTGATTTTCTATAATAATAAAATGCCAAGGCTCTATACCTACAGAACTAGGGGCTAATCTACCACCTTCAATTATAACTTCTAAGTCTTCAGAACTTATTTTTTTAGTTGAATCAAATTCTTTACATGCATGTCTAAAATTTAATATATCCATTACTTCATTTCTATTCATAACTTATACTCCTTTAATAATATTAATTTGAAATTTTAGGTTAAGCGTTTTTTTACGATTAATTGAAAATATATTATTATATCTTTTTTATTATATTCTTCTTTTATACTTACAGTTTAATTATTACACTTTTTTAAATAATACATACTTGAATTTATAGGCAAGTAATTTGATGAGATAATAACTGTTACAGATGTACAATGCTTCTTTGGTAATAATGAAAAAGAACTATTAGGTTCACATCTTAGTAGTTCTTTTTTTATCATAATATTTATATTAGTTTAATTTAAATTTTAATTTTACTGGATTATGATCACTATACATAAAGTCAGCATCTATGTTTTCAGCAGTAGCTGTAATATTATCAGAAATAATAAAACCATCCAATACGGAAGTATAGTTTATACCTTTTGTATAAGGTATATCAGCAGTACGACAAGTAGGAACTTCTGTATTGTTAGAGGCATTGACAATACTCATACCTTCAACAAGATTTTCATCAGTAAGTCTGTATACCCATTCTGGTACCCGTTGTTCTGATAAAAAAGTATCATCTTCTATATTTAGGGCATGGTTAAAATCTCCACCAACAATTACATAATTACCTTTATCATATTCCTCTTTCATAGTTTTATTAAGTAGTTCAAGTTGTTGGGAGCGTATTATACCACCTTTATCATAGGCAGACATATGATTATTTATTAATACTAATTCTTTGTTGTTTGATACTGGATAACGGTTGATAGTAAAGCATCTGTCTAAATCAAAGAATTTTGTAAAAAAGCTAGTATCTACAGGATAGCTGATACGTGTTGCTGAATTTACATTATACTTTGATAGAGTTAGTAATCCAGAATCTACAATACCATGTGGCTCATTAAAAGGATATAGCATATATGGTGCATGGAAATTCAGTGCAAATGTATTTCCATAATCTTTAAATGATTTTTCTATTTTTTCTTTTTGATTTATATTATAGCTACGTGTTGCCTTTACATCCACTTCTTGGAACAAAGCAAAATCAGCAGACAAATCTTTTGCTAATTCTAAAGATGCTACATATATTGAAATACCATTTGATGTGGAGAAAGAATTTGGAGTAAAGGGTTAAAATTTTATCATAGTTTATCTTATTCAGCAAAGAAAAAATATTATCAATGGATAACTAGTGCAAAAAAAGAAGAAACAAGACAAAGAAGAATAGTTGAAGTTGTTTTAAAATTAGAATCAAATATAAAATTATAAAAAGTTGATTAGTAAATAAACAATTATACATAAAGATTATATTAAAATAACTTTAAATATAATTTTATTTTTTTCTTGCAATTGGTAAAAAAATAAAATGTGGACCTTATATGTCCACATTATTTATTATCATATAATATATAGTTTATTCAAATATTACAATATATAAAATTTGTAAAAGATAGTTAATATTTTAACTATTACTAAAGTGTAAGTATAAACTATAAAAGATATGAAAAAAATATATTAAACAAAATAATAATGAGGTGACATTATGAACAATTTACTAGAACAAGCTAAATTAATAAAAGATGATATCATATCATACAGACGTACAATTCATGCTAATCCAGAAGTTGGTACTGAATTACCAATGACAAAGAAATTTG
>OOCW01002304.1_pt1 | contig 11064 bp, 6 predicted proteins | sample 1671201 | NCBI WGS metagenome assembly OOCW01 (sample SAMN06348132, study PRJEB24527) | human gut metagenome | biome: human gut; feature: ankylosing spondylitis patient; material: feces | host: Homo sapiens | place: China | collected 2015-10
TTACTCAATATTATATGTTTAAATTGGGTATAATATCTCCGTTAATAAAAGGAGTAAATATAAAAATAATAGAAGGTGAGTATATACAAGATATAGATAAATATGTAGTAAAAGTTGGGGAGCCTGTAGTTTTATCTCCAGGAGACTATATTAAGTTACCTACTTATGCTAAGGACCCTGAAATTCAATTTAGAATTTTAGATAACTCAAAGACTATTAAGCTTACAGACAATAGAGATAAAGAAGAAAATACAGTTATTCTAGAAGGATTAAAAACAGGATATACATCAGTAGCAATTATGAAAAACTCTAGGGTATTACAAAAAGCAACAATACTTGTTGTAGATCCAACGGTAGAGCGTTTAAATGTTTCATTAAATGGTTCTCTAAAATATGTTGGAGATAAGGGAGAATTTTCAAGTTTAGTGGAAGTTGATTATAAAGAATTTAATAATACCTATGACGTAACATATGAAAGTTCTAATGAAAATATTTTAAAGGTTCATAACAATAAAGTTGAAGCTGTAGGAGTAGGAAATGCAACTATATATGCAAAATCAAAAAACAAAGTAGAAGCTCTTAGATTTAATATAGTAGCAAAAGTAAAACGTATTGAAATTCAAAATACCTACGATATAACTATAGGTCAAAAAATAAAATTAAAGCCTAATATAATTACATCACCTAGAAATTTACAACCGCCAGTGATTACTTATAAATTTGCTCAATCAAAACTTCCTATACAAAGGTCTATTACTATAGATGAATACGGTAATATTATGGGAATTAGAGAAGGTAAAGAAAAGATATTAATTAGTTGTGGCGTAGGTAAAAACAAAAAAACAAAAACTATAACTATAAATGTTAAAGAGGGATCTATTGAAAATAGTGTAATTACAAACCTATACTCAACATATAGTTTAAAAGAAAATAATTTAAATATTCAACTTAGTTGGGACATTTTAAATGGAGCAACTAATTATGATATTTATATGAAAAATAATAATGATTCTAGTGGTTCTTATGAATTATATAGATCTTTAACACAAGAATCTTTTATAAAAAAGAATAAAGTTAAATTATCAATAAAAGTTGATAGTGATAAGCCAAATATTGCTTATGAAATTTATGTAGTAGGACGAAATGAAGCTGGAACTTCTAAGCCTAGCAATATAGTTTATATTAATGCTAAATTAGAAGATGATGAACAAATACAAAAACCACAAGAGCCAAATAACACAGAAAACCCAAGTGATACAGAAAAACCAAATGATATAGAAAAGCCAGATGATTCCCCAACACAACAAGAACCCACTACACCAGATGATATTATTAGCGAGAGTGAATAATAAAAACAACCTTCTAAATCAATCTACTCATATAGAAACATTTTTAAGAATATATATAATAAAAAGATTGATTTAGGAGAGATTTATCTTGAAAAGAAGATATGATAGAATTAATGAAATCTCAAAGAACTTAGCAGAAGAAGCTTTTAGAGCTTATTCTAGTAAGAGGGATTATAAAAGGGCATTAGAGATTTATTGTATGTTATCTGAATATAAGTGTATTCCTAAGAATATTTCTAACTTTTCAAAGAATATGATAGCTAGGCTGGGTAAAAAAATTGAAGATACTCGTTAGAAATTAATAAAAGTTCCATTAATAAATGGAGCTTTTTTAATTTGTGAAAAATTATCTTGATAATGTATATCATCATAAAAAAAAATGGCTATTAATATAATTTAAATATAGTTATTTATATGTATAGAATAGGAGGGGGTTAGTATAGAATATGAAGTAATAGTTAAATTTAATGGAAATATTTTATCATTAGAAAATGAACTAGGCGTAAGTGTAGAAATTTTAAGTCCTACTTATGCAATAATAAGTTCTGATAACCCAAATGTTCTCAATGACTTATTAAAATATAAACAAATAGAATATATTGAAAAGCCATTTATTCTACAAACTCAAGATACTCAAAGTTTTTCTAGCACAGGCATAACAAATTTTAAAAATAGAAGTGGTCTAACTGGTAAGGGAACTTTAATTGGATTAATAGACTCGGGAATAGATTATAACTTACCTATATTTAAAGACAATAATGGTACTTCAAAAATATTATATTATTGGGATCAATCTATAATAGGAACACCACCAGATGGGTTTAAGGAAGGAACATTATATACAAAAGAAGATATTGATAAGGCAATAAATGGCGAAACTTTTATCCCCATATCTGCCACAGCAACTCATGGTACTCATACTGCAGGAATAGCAGCTAGTATAGCTAGTGAGGCAAACTTAATTGTAGTTAGAGTTGGAAATAGAGCAACGGATTATTATTCAAAAAGTACAGAATTTATGAGAGCAATTAAGTTTATTTTAGATAGAGCACTAGAGTTAAATATGCCAGTATCTATAAATATTAGCTATGGAAGTAATGAAGGATCACACAGAGGCCTTTCTTTATTTGAACAATATATAGATGATATGTGTTTATATTGGAAAAATAATATAGTAGTAGCAGCAGGAAATAATCGTGATAAAGGAGGTCATAAACATATAAAACTAGAAGATCAAGTACAGGAAGTAGAGCTTACTATAGGATCAAATGAAACTATAATCAATATAAATATATGGCCCAATTTTGCAGATAATTTCACAGTGCATTTAGTAAACCCATCTAATCAAAGGACACAAGCAATATCACTCACATCAGGAGAAGTGAGAAATTCTATTGGAACTACTAGAATAAAAGGATATTTTTATCCAATAGCACCATACTCTCTACAAAGAAGAATTACATTTCAAATAACTACTAGTAGTCAGATAACACCAGGGATATGGAAGATAGTATTTACGCCAATCAATATAGTAGATGGAAATATAAATATATATCTACCAACTTCAGAAGGATTAAGCAAAGATACGAGATTTTTAACACCAACTACAGAATTAACAGTTACAGTTCCAGGAACAGCAAGTAGGGTTTTAACTGTTGGAAGTTATAACTCTAGAACTGATACAGCGTCAGTTTTTTCTGGAGAAGGAGATATTGATTTTTGTGTAAGTAAGCCAGATATTTTAGCTCCAGGAGAAGATATAATTTCATTTTTGCCAGGAGGAAATCAAGGTGCATTGACGGGAACAAGTATGGCAACACCTCATGTAACAGGAGTATGTTCTTTGTTCCATGAGTGGGGAATAGTCAATAATAATGATCCTTTTTTATATTCTGCTAAACTTAAATCCTTACTTATGAAATCTGCAAGAAGAAAGAGTAATATAGTTTATCCTAATAACTTAAGAGGATATGGATTTTTAAATTTATCTACACTAGAACTAGATCAAATTGCAGATATAAACAAAAGCTTAGACTTTTATTATAGGAAAAAAAAACTAAGAAGACATCGTAGTAATAAATTAAACTTAGATACAAATATAAATATGTTTAGGCAAGGTACTATAAGAGCAGGGATAAATGTAGAATATGGACCTGGTTTCGAAGAAGAATTAAGAGCAGTAGTTCCCAGTGTTCAATTCAATAAGCTAAGTGATAATTTTGGAATTGTATATTCAGGTAATTATAATATAAATCTAATAAAAACTATACTAACGCTACCATCTGTTAGAGGAATAGAATCATTGACTAGAATAGCTTTACTAGGAGAGATAACACGAGGTACAGAGGGAGGAGTTAATGCAAATGAAGAGCTAGGAGTAAATTTTTTTAAAAATAATCCTAACATACAATTAACTGGTAGGGGGATAGCTATAGCTATAGCAGGTTCAGGAATTGACTACTTACACCCAGACTTCATTAATCCAGACGGAACATCAAAAATATTGTACTTATGGGACCAAACAAAGGAGGGCAACCCTCCTAAAGGGTATTATATTGGTACTGAGTATACAAGAGAACAAATAAATCAAGCCATAGCAAATAATGATTCAACTCTATCTACAGATGAGGAAGGGTATGGCACTATTTTATCTGGAATATGTGCAGGACTTGGGAATGTCAATAGTGAATACTCCGGAGTAGCTGAAGATGCTCAATTAATAATAATTAAAATGGATAAAATAGATGGATTTTATAATAATGCAATGTTATCTGTAGCATCTCAATATGCTTATGAAAAGTCAGTTCAATTAAAAATGCCGTTGATTTTAAATAATATAAGCGGAACAAATAGCTTTGTAGGAATATCAAGTACAGATAACAGGTCTAAACTTTATTTTCTTAGAGGTTTTTGTCTTGTTAGCGCTGCAGGTGATGAAGGAAATACTCAAACTCATACAAGTGGAAACATATTATCTAGCGGAGATGTTCAAGAAATTGAATTTGAAGTAACAAGTATGGAAGAACATCTTGAAATACAGATATGGATTGAAATACCAGATACAGCAATAGTATCAATAGTAAGCCCAAGTGGTGAAGTAAGTAAATCTGTAGGAGTGTCTGATTTAAATACTATATCAGGTTTATTTAATTTTGAAAATACAGACTATTCTATAACATATATATATCCAACCATATATTCTGGTCAGCAGCACACAATAATAAATATGACAAATGTAAAAAGTGGTATTTGGAAAATAAGATTAACTGGGGATATTATTACAAATGGTCGATACGATGCTTATTTACCAAATAGAGTATTTATAAATAGTGGAACTAGATTTAGAAATCCTGACCCAAGTAGTACAATAGTATATCCAGCAACTCTTTCAGATAATATAACTGTGGGAGCTTATGATAGTATAAATAGAGGATTATGGCAAGGTTCATCGAGGGGACCAACAATTTCAGGATTATTAAAACCAGATATAGTTGCACCAGGAGTTAATATAATAGGACCATATCCAGGTGGAGGATATGCTACTATAACTTCTACATCTGCAGCAGCTTCTTATACTTCAGGATGTATAGCCATGTTTATGCAATATGTTTTGATAGATGAAAATTATAGGGAAAAAGCATTTGTACAGAATATAAGAACTATATTTAGAGTAGGGGCTATAAGGTCAACAGATATAATATATCCAAACAATAATACAGGATATGGAAATTTAAATATAAGAAATATAATGGAATTATTTAGATAGGAGGAATATTATGAAGTCTTATCCTATTGTATATCAAGGTGACATAGCCACAGCTCTAAATAATATTGGTATTACAGATTTTATGATTTTAAATGATTTACTTGCAGTGGCATATGTAGCAGATGATTTCAATGGAGATATACTAGATAATACTTATGAAGTAGCTTGGTATCAAGAATCTAAAACAATGAGTACAATGATAGAAATAAATGAAAATATACAAGGTGGAGAAAGAGTTGCAACTGCTGCAGGAATTAATTTTATAGAAGATAATCCATATATAAACCTAAATGGAAAAGATGTATTAATAGGCATAATTGATTCAGGTATAGATTATCTTCATCCAGACTTTATAAATGAAGATAATACGAGCAAAATAATATCTATATGGGATCAAGAAAGTGAAGTAAAACCTCCTCCAGAAGGAATGATATTTGGAAGTGAGTTTACTAGAGATGATATAAATCAAGCTATATCTAATAATGATGATACATTAACTAAAGATAATATAGGTACAGGTACTATTGCAGCTGGTATTGCTGTAGGTAATGGAAGAGTTAATGAATTGTATAGAGGTGTAGCATTAGGAAGTGAATTGATTGTAGTTAAGTTAAGACAATACGAAGGAACATTCAAAGAAGGAAGAATAAATTATATTAATACAGATTTTCTAGCTGGAATAAAGTATATTTTAGATATAGCAAAAAAAGAAGATAAATATTTAATTATAAATTTAACACTAGGTCAAAGACCTAGATCCTTAATTTTAACAACTTTATTAAATACTTTTTCGGAGATAAGAAGTAATGGTGTATTTGTAGTTAGTGGAGCAGGAAATGAAGGTAATACAGATGGTCATTATGAAGGATCTTTGCAAGGAGTAGATACTTTCCAAGATGTTATCCTTGAAGTTGGTGAGCAGAAAAGTCTAGATATAACAATAGCCTTAAATGATCCAGGAAGGGTTGGAGTTGAAGTGATATCACCATCAGGAGAAATAAGCTATAAAGTAGAGTATGCCCCTGATAATGAGCAGTATGAGGGTGAATATAATTTAGAGGATTCACCATATGAGATAAGATTAATATATCCTTGGTTATTATCGGGTAATGAAGAATTACTTATTAGGATTATAGATATAAAGCCAGGAATATGGATTATAAGATTATATCCAGAAATTACAATAACAGGAGAAGTTGATATTTACTTACCAAATAAAAATTTAATAGCAGAAGATACTAGATTCTTAGATCCTAACTCTTATTCTACAATAACTTTTTATGGAGGTACAGAAAGTGTAATAACTATAGGAGCATATAATGATAAAACTAATAGTATGTGGATTGGATCGTCAAGAGGTCCTTTGAAAGGTAGGGAATTGATTAAACCTGATATAGTAGCGCCAGGAGTAGATATTATAGGACCTTATATGAATAATAATTATGCAAAAGCAACGGGAACAGGGGTTAGTAGTTCTTTAGCATGTGGAGTAATGGCACTAATTATAGAATATATTAATAATCAAGGGACATATGCTAGTAGAGCTTTGTATACACGTGTTTTAAAGACATATTTAATGCTTGGAGCAACAAAAAATAACATATATTCATATCCGAATAATTCACAAGGATATGGAGTATTAAATTTACAAAGGACAATAGAGGCTATAGCGAATAAACTTTAAGTATATGAATTTAAAAACTAATATTGGTTAAGAATAAATACATACAAAAGAAAAAGAGGTGACATCATGGATAGAAAAAACATAAAAGCACAACCATTAAATGGAAAAAATAATATAAGACTTAAAGAAACAACTCCTGTAAATAATGAATATACAGCAGCTTGGGCTGATGTAGATAATATAATGCCAGAGAGTCAAGTTACACAGCCATCTCTTGAAGATGTTATAAATGCAAAAGAATGGGTAGATAATGGTAGTAAATTATAAAGATTAAAAGTGAAGACTTAGCTCTTCACTTTTTATTTTTATAATTTTATTAGCAATTATTTAAAATATTTGTTTAAAATAAAAATAGTAAAAAATACAAATTGAATAAAATATTGACTTAAATTTTATAAGTTGGTATAATTTTGTTAAATAATTGTAATAATAAATTTAAGAAGTAAAGACGAAGAAAAGAAGAAGTAAATATAAAGCCTAGTTATAGCGAGTTGAGGATGGTGGAAGCTCAATACATAGTTTATATTGAATAACATCTTGGAGTTTCTATCCGAAAGCGATAAATAAGCAAGTAGATATAGACGGAAGGGTCCCGTTATAGACCATAAGCAAAGCTTAACTAAGAGGTCAATTATATTGACAACTAGGGTGGTACCGCGAGAGTAATAGCCTTTCGTCCCTTTTTATGGGGATGAAGGGCTTTTTTTAAAATAAATTTATATTCTTAATGACTAAGGGAAATATAATTAAACTTAAAAAATTTATAGGAGGAAGTAAAATGCAAAAAGAATTTTTAACTGTAAAAGAGCTTTACAGACAAAAAGAAGAGTACATAGGAAAAACTGTAAAAGTGGCTGGATGGATAAGAACATCTAGATTATCAAAAAATTTCGGATTTATAGAGTTAAATGATGGATCATTCTTTAAAAACATGCAAATAGTTTTAGATGATAAATTAGAAAACTTTAAAGAAATAGGTAAATTACCAATAAGTTCTTCTATATTAGTTGAAGGTAAATTAGTATCAACAGAAGGTGCTAAACAACCAGTTGAGATACATGCTACTAACATAGTTGTAGAAGGTGAATCAGATAATTCATATCCTCTACAAAAGAAAAGACATACTGTAGAATATTTAAGAACTATAGCTCACTTAAGACCAAGAAGTAATATGTTCTCAGCAGTATTCAGAGTTAGAAGTGTAGCTGCATATGCAGTACATAAATTCTTCCAAGAAAGAAACTTCGTATATGCACATTCACCAATAATAACAGGAAGTGACTGTGAAGGTGCAGGAGAAATGTTTAGAATAACTACTCTTGACTTAGATAATGTTCCAAAAACTGAAGAAGGGAAAATAGACTACTCTCAAGATTTCTTTGGAAAAGAAGCTAACTTAACTGTTTCAGGGCAATTAAATGCTGAGATAATGGCACTAGCTTTCAGAAATGTTTATACATTTGGACCAACTTTCAGAGCAGAAAACTCTTATACAGGTAGACATGCTTCTGAGTTCTGGATGATAGAACCAGAAATAGCTTTTGCTGACTTAGAAGATAATATGGAACTTGCTGAAGATATGGTTAAATACATAATCAACTATGTATTAGAACATTGTCCAGAAGAAATGGAATTCTTCAATGCATTCGTAGACAAAGGATTATTAGAAAGATTACATAATATAGTAAGCTCTGATTTCGTAAGAATAACTTATACTAAAGCAGTAGAATTATTACTTGAATCAGGACAAAAATTCGAATACCCAGTAGAATGGGGAATAGATTTACAAACTGAGCATGAAAGATATATAACTGAACAAATATTCAAAGCACCAGTGTTTGTAACTGACTATCCAAAAGATATAAAAGCATTCTACATGAGATTAAATGAAGATGGTAAAACAGTTAGAGCTATGGACTTATTAGTTCCAGGTGTTGGAGAAATCATCGGAGGATCTCAAAGAGAAGAAAGAGAAGATGTTCTATTAGAAAGAATTGAAGAATTCGGATTAAATAAAGAAGATTACTGGTGGTATTTAGAACTTAGAAAATTTGGTACTGCTACTCACTCAGGATTCGGTTTAGGATTTGAAAGAATGATAATGTACTTAACAGGTGTATCAAACATAAGAGACGTTATACCATTCCCAAGAACTCCTAAAAACTGTGAATTCTAATATAAAATAAAAAATGGCTTATTATGATTTAATCATAATAAGTCATTTTTTTGAATAATTGTATTAATTTTTTCAAAAACTTATTCTATAGAAATATAGTAAGGTTTTGAAAAATATAATTAAAATCGCTATTATTTGACTATCTTAAGAATAAGAACTATATTTTATTTATACGATAATATCAAGGGGGTAAGTATCACAAATGATAGAAGCTGGACTTGTAGTTGAAGGTGGAGGAATGAGAGGCGTTTATACTGCTGGTGTATTAGATTATTTTATGGAAAAGAATCTTTATTTTGATGATTGTTATGGAGTATCAGCAGGAGCTTGTCATATATCAAGCTATGTATCGAAACAAATAGGAAGATCTATGAAAGTGACTTTAGATTATATTAATGATAAAAGGTATTGTAGTATCAATAGCTTGATAAAAACAGGAGATATGTTTGGTGTTGAAATGTTATATGATATTATACCAAACAAACTGGAACTATACGATTATGATACTTTTAATAAGTTTAAGGGAAATTTCTATTCAGTAGTTACTAACTGCACAACTGGTAAAGCTGAATATATGAAGATTAAAGATATGAAAAAAGATATAATAGCTGTAAGAGCATCTAGCTCCTTGCCGCTACTTTCTAGAATTGTAGAAATAAATGGCGAAGAATATCTTGATGGAGGAATTACAGATTCCATACCAATAAAAAAATCTATAGAAGATAATCATAGGAAAAATGTAGTCATTTTGACAAGAGATAAAACATATAGAAAGAAAAAGTCTAGTTTTTTACCTATTTTTAAATTAAAATATAGAAAATATCCAAACCTAGTAAATGCTATAGAAAATAGATATAAAATGTACAATAATACTCTAGACTTTATTGAAGAAAAAGTAAAAACTGGAGAAGTTTTTGTAATACAGCCTAAAGAGCCAGTTCATATTAGTAGAGTAGAAAAAGATAAAACTAAATTAAAAGAGCTTTATGATAAGGGTTATAATGATGCTAAGAAATGTTACGAAGACTTAATAAAATTTATAAATGAAGATTAAAAAGCACAATAAAGTGCTTTTTATTTTTGTCAACTTATAATATTTTTAAACTAATTGAAAAGAACTAAATCTAAGAATAAATTAAGGTAGAATTAAGAAAACTTTGTTATAATTCATAAATATAAAAAGATAATTCATAGATTATAAGTTAGGAGGGAAACTAAGATGAATATAAAAGAAAATTTAATTGAAAATAAGTTCAGTAATTACTCAAAAGAAGATGGTAGCTTACATATAAAGAAAAATATTAATTATCTTACAATAGAAAAAAATAATAATACTTATTGTTCTAAGTGTGAAAACTTAGTAGACGAAAAGGATATTTATTGTAAAAATTGTGGAGAAATACTAGAAAATGTTAAAAGTAAAAGGGAAAAATTTATAAATCAAGAAGGTGAAAAAGCTAATTTCAAAAACATAGCATCAAGTTTTAATTTAGTAAGTGGATTTAAAACATCTATATCAGCTCTTGGTATATTATTTGTTTTTTCTTTAATAATAAAAGTATTATTAATAGGAGAAAATAATCAAATAAGTGAGTTAATAAATCCAATACATATAATGTTATTCAGTAATTTAGCCAGTATGGATATATATATGTCTCTGTTTATGAATAGTGCGCAGTCTAGTGTTAATTTTGGATTTTTAATATTGTTAATTTTACCAATAATATCATTTATATTGCCATATAGAATATTTATGAAGAAAAACAATATATCTCTTATATCGCATGTAAAGAACTCATTAGTTGTGGGGATTATATATTCTCTTCTTTTAGTAGTATTATCTAGAATGTCTCAGATGCAAGTGAGTTTATCAAATGGATTAAATATGTTTAATACATATAGCTATGGAATTTATCTTGGATTTAATATGATAAGTGTGTTATTTAAGGGATTTATTATAGGATTTATTTCTGTATTTTTTGTGGGATTAAAAAAAGAGTATGAAAAAGAAAATAGGGTTGTAAATATAATAAAAATTGCTTTAAAAACTCTATTAATAGGATATATTTTAACTTTAATAATATTATTA
>OOCW01002305.1_pt1 | contig 11064 bp, 9 predicted proteins | sample 1671201 | NCBI WGS metagenome assembly OOCW01 (sample SAMN06348132, study PRJEB24527) | human gut metagenome | biome: human gut; feature: ankylosing spondylitis patient; material: feces | host: Homo sapiens | place: China | collected 2015-10
GCTGACGCTATCTTCAACGGCGGTCTGGTAGGTGAAAACGGCGCGCCGGGCATCAACTCTGACATCATCACCGTCGATGGCGACCGCGCATTCGTGCTGCGCATCAGCGAGCACAAACCGGAAGCGGTGAAACCGTTGGCAGATGTTCAGGAACAAGTTAAGGCATTGGTTCAGCACAACAAAGCTGAACAACAGGCGAAAGTGGATGCTGAGAAACTGCTGGTTGATTTGAAAGCCGGCAAAGGTGCGGAAGCTATGCAGGCTGCCGGTCTGAAATTTGGCGAGCCGAAAACCTTAAGCCGTTCCGGTCGTGACCCGATTAGCCAGGCGGCGTTTGCACTGCCACTGCCAGCGAAAGACAAACCGAGCTACGGTATGGCGACCGATATGCAAGGTAATGTGGTTCTGCTGGCGCTGGATGAAGTGAAACAAGGTTCAATGCCGGAAGATCAGAAAAAAGCGATGGTGCAGGGTATCACCCAGAACAACGCACAAATCGTCTTTGAAGCTCTGATGAGTAACCTGCGTAAAGAGGCGAAAATCAAAATTGGCGATGCGCTGGAACAGCAATAATCCTGAAGCCGCCTCGCAAAAAAATGCGTTGCAGCTGTAACAAGAAAAGGTCGCTTTCGCGGCCTTTTCCATTTCTGAACATTGCCATTTGTTTACTGTTTTCACTGCCGTTAAGGTGATTCCACTGTTAACAAACAAGGAGAAAACAGTATGAAACACGGAATTAAAGCACTGCTCATTACCCTGTCCCTGGCCTGTGCCGGAATGTCTCATAGCGCGCTGGCGGCAGCTCCTGCGGCGAAACCGACAACGGTAGAAACCAAAGCGGAAGCTCCTGCAGCACAAAGTAAAGCAGCAGTACCGGCGAAAGCCAGTGACGAAGAAGGCACCCGGGTCAGCATTAATAATGCCAGCGCGGAAGAGCTAGCCCGCGCGATGAATGGCGTTGGCCTGAAGAAAGCGCAGGCGATTGTCAGTTATCGCGAAGAGTACGGTCCGTTTAAAACGGTGGAGGATCTCAAGCAGGTGCCAGGGATGGGCAATTCGCTGGTGGAACGTAATCTGGCGGTATTAACCCTGTAATTAATTTGCATAGTGGCAATTTTTTGCCAGACTGAAGAGGTCATACCAGTTATGACCTCTGTACTTATAACAACAACGTAAGGTTATTGCGCTATGCAAACACAAATCAAAGTTCGTGGATATCATCTCGACGTTTACCAGCACGTCAACAACGCCCGCTACCTTGAATTTCTCGAAGAAGCCCGCTGGGATGGGTTGGAAAATAGCGACAGTTTTCAGTGGATGACGGCCCATAACATCGCCTTCGTCGTGGTCAATATCAATATTAACTATCGTCGCCCGGCGGTATTAAGCGACCTGTTAACTATTACCAGTCAGTTGCAGCAATTAAACGGTAAAAGCGGCATCTTAAGCCAGGTCATTACACTGGAGCCGGAAGGGCAGGTGGTAGCGGATGCGCTTATTACGTTTGTTTGTATTGATCTTAAAACGCAGAAAGCATTAGCTCTGGAAGGGGAATTGCGCGAAAAGCTGGAGCAGATGGTTAAGTAAACGTTTTGTGGTGCCGGATGCTCAAGCCGCATCCGGCGACACCCGGAATAATTACCTCAACCCGGTTTTCTGCTTCATCGCTGCCATCACCGTCGGTTTATCGGCCAGATAATGATTCAAACCGTTGGCGCGTAAATTACATGCCGCACAATGACCGCAACCGTCGCCTTTAATGCCGTTATAGCAGGTCAACGTTTCGTTACGGACTAAATCCAGTTTGCCGTAATAATCTGCCAGCGCCCAGGTTTCCGCTTTATCAATCCACATCAGCGGCGTTTCAAAACGAATATCTTTCGCCATGCCCAAACTGACGGCATGGTTTAGTGCTTTCACAAACTCATCGCGGCAATCCGGGTAGCCGGAGAAATCCGTTTCACAGACGCCGGTAATCACCGCTTCTGCTTTTACCTGATACGCATATATTGCCGCCAGCGTCAGGAACAAAATATTACGCCCTGGGACAAACGTATTCGGGATACCATCGGCTTCAGGTTCATAATCAGGCACCGGAATGCTGTCACGCGTCAGGCTACTGACCGCCAGCTCGTTGAGCAGGGTGACATCCAGCACCTTATGCGCGCGTGCCCCCAGTTTCAGCGCCAGTTCGCGTGCCACGTCGATTTCTGCGCGATGCCGCTGACCGTAATCGAACGTCACGCAATGGACTTCATCATATTGTTGTAATGCCTGCACCAGACAGGTGGTGGAATCCTGGCCTCCACTGAACACAACGACAGCACGTTTCATAGATAATCCTGCTTGAACAATAAAAGCGTTATGGTAACGCCTGCGATTAACCCGGACCAGCTATTCATTGCGACGGCGCGGGAAGCCAGGCTTCGGTAAATTCAAACCAGCCGCGCGGTGTCAGTCGCACACCGTTCACGCCGGGAGGGGCACTAATGCGATAGTGATAGTTGAATAGCGGCGTCAGCGTCGCGTCTGCCATTAACTGGCTAAAAACCGCTTTTAGGGCATTAAATCGGTTTTCCTCATCAGGCATTACTTGCACCGCGTCCAGTGTCGATTGCAAATGTGCATATGCTGGAGCGTCGAAAACATGTGGCCATAGTGGATCGCAACGCAGCCATTGCTCCAGGGTATATTCCGGTGCTTCGCCAATTAATCTGTCGCCCATCATGAGGTCTGCGTGTGCCAGTAGGGTCGTGTCGTCCCAGTTTTTTGCGTTATGAAAAATAATTGTGAGTTCACAGCCTTCCGCTGCCAGTGTCGCCTGTAGACGTTCTGCCATGGTATGAAGTTCTATCGGTAGGTGATAAACCAGTGTCAAGGTTTTCGGTAGTTTGACCTCATCCGGTACTTGCCATTGCGGAATAGTCCAGCCTGGCAGTAATGCATGACTGGCGGTGATCAGGTTTTCTCCGACTTCTAACGTTTGTAATAAACCGGATTGATGAATAATGGAGATCACTTTTCGCGCCTGCCAGAGGGACAGTCGGGGACTTTTGCGCAACGTTAAATAGCAAAAACCTAAACTGATGCCACTACTGACCTGGCTGACCCGTTGCAGCTCCTCCGGTTTGCCGATAGTGATTTGCACGGGATGCCGACAACTGGTTCCCAAATCTTTTTCGAAAAGCGGCGGAGTTATCCAGTACTCAACCGCTTTAAGCAGCGGATGACGTAAATGGTAATAATCATGGCTTTCCAGGCGCACCAGCTCTGCTGTGAATTGTGTTAAGCGAAAAGGACCAGTGCCGATCAGTGGGAATTGCGGATGCGCCAGATGGCTGCAATAGCTCGCCAGCCGGTGCGCAAGCCAGTAATCGGGGCGATGTAAAAAGAAGGTCAGACACTGCGGATGGGTGACTTCAATACGCTTCACGCTAATAAATAATTGATCCAGTGCTGGCAGTTGTAACAGCATCAATAATCGCTGGTGTAAGTGTGAGGCTTTTACTGCATCGCCGTTATGCCAGTGTAGGGTTGAACGAAGATAAAAGTCCCAGCGTAACCCGTCAGCAGAGGTTTCCCAGTGATGCGCTAAATCGCCAATCGGGCGCTGGGTATTATTATCGAAGCGGGTCAGGCCGGAAAATATCTGTCCGGCGAGATGCTGCTCGGCACGGCCGGGCAAAAAGCCCGGTTGTAGCGGTTCGAGCGGGCGATAGTAGGGAATACGCAACGTGGGCGTATCGTTTTGCCATTGTCCGCCCATAAACGGCTGTAACAGAGTGCGCAGCTCACCTGGGGCCAGTTGCGCCAGCTCCAGCACATCTTGCTGCTTTCCGGTTTCCAGTGCCTGTTCCATCATCGCATTGCGTAGCGATTCCGGCGTGACCAGAAAGCGTAATTGTCCGCGCTTTCCGCGTCCTGACTGCGCCTGCCACTCCAGCCATCCCGCCTCCTGTGCCTGACGCAACAGCGTACGAACATGGCGTTCGCTGCAAAAACAGCGTTCGGCCAGTTCGCTGACGGTGACGGTTTGCGGCTTTCCGGCTGAAGGTTGCCACAGACGTTGATACTGGTTAAGACGGTTGAGCAGTCGCATATAAACCCGGAACAATATTATTTAACTATTCACTATTACTTCCGTATATATCAGGTGATACTCAATCACCATTAACCGTGTCACAGAGTGGAGAAAGAAATGGCTCGTCTGGCAGCATTTGATATGGATGGCACTTTATTGATGCCTGACCATCATTTAGGTGAGAAAACCCTCTCTACTTTGGCGCGACTGCGTGAACGCGACATTACCCTCACTTTTGCCACGGGGCGTCATGCGCTGGAGATGCAGCATATTCTCGGGGCGCTATCGCTGGATGCATATTTGATTACCGGCAACGGAACGCGCGTGCATTCTCTGGAAGGTGAACTTTTACATCGTGATGATTTACCTGCGGATGTCGCGGAGCTGGTGCTGTATCAGCAATGGGATACCCGAGCCAGCATGCATATCTTCAATGACGACGGTTGGTTTACCGGGAAAGAGATCCCTGCGTTGTTGCAGGCATTTGTCTATAGCGGTTTTCGTTATCAGATAATCGATGTCAAAAAAATGCCACTCGGCAGCGTCACCAAGATCTGCTTCTGTGGCGATCACGACGATCTTACACGCTTGCAGATCCAGCTATACGAAGCATTAGGCGAGCGTGCACATTTGTGTTTTTCCGCCACGGATTGCCTCGAAGTGCTGCCGGTGGGCTGCAATAAAGGCGCTGCATTGACGGTGCTGACCCAACATTTAGGTTTATCGTTGCGCGATTGCATGGCCTTTGGTGATGCGATGAACGATCGCGAAATGTTAGGCTGCGTCGGTAGCGGATTTATTATGGGCAATGCGATGCCGCAATTGCGCGCGGAGCTCCCGCATTTACCGGTGATTGGACATTGCCGAAATCAGGCTGTCTCTCACTATTTGACGCACTGGCTGGACTATCCACATCTACCTTATTCCCCCGAATAACGAGATCCCTTCCAGCACCGGGCAATTGCCCGGTTTTTTTTGCGTTGAATTTGTCATTTTGTGCCGTGGTGTTTAAACCGCACAGAATAAATTGTCGCGATTTCACCTTTAAAATAGAATTAAAAGAGAAAAAAATTCTCTGTGGAAGGGCTATGTTAGATAAAATTGACCGTAAGCTGCTGGCCTTACTACAGCAGGATTGCACCCTCTCTTTGCAGGCACTGGCTGAAGCCGTTAATCTGACAACTACCCCCTGCTGGAAGCGTCTGAAACGGCTGGAGGACGACGGTATTCTTATCGGCAAAGTCGCCCTGCTGGATCCGGAAAAAATAGGCCTCGGCCTGACCGCCTTTGTGCTGATAAAAACGCAACATCACAGCAGCGAATGGTATTGCCGCTTTGTCACGGTGGTTACCGAAATGCCAGAAGTGCTGGGGTTCTGGCGCATGGCTGGTGAATACGATTATCTGATGCGCGTCCAGGTTGCCGACATGAAACGCTACGACGAGTTTTATAAGCGCCTGGTAAACAGCGTGCCGGGGCTGTCGGACGTCACTTCCAGCTTCGCGATGGAACAGATTAAATACACCACTTCTTTACCCATCGAATAAATATCCAGAATCAGGTCAGGACACAACGCGTGCGATTATTTGCTCAATTAAGCTGGTATTTCCGTCGGGAATGGCGTCGCTATCTCGGGGCTGTCGCCTTGCTTGTCATTATCGCGATGCTGCAACTGGTTCCGCCAAAAGTGGTTGGTATTGTTGTCGATGGCGTGACAGAACAACACTTTACTACCGGGCAGATCCTGATGTGGATCGCCACCATGGTGCTGATTGCCGTTGTGGTTTATCTCCTGCGTTACGTCTGGCGCGTATTGCTGTTTGGTGCGTCTTATCAACTGGCTGTTGAACTGCGTGAAGATTATTACCGTCAGCTAAGCCGGCAGCATCCTGAGTTTTACCTGCGTCATCGCACGGGTGACCTCATGGCTCGTGCGACCAATGACGTCGATCGCGTCGTGTTTGCCGCCGGAGAAGGGGTGCTGACGCTGGTGGATTCACTGGTGATGGGCTGCGCTGTGTTGATTATGATGTCTACGCAAATTAGCTGGCAGTTGACCTTATTTGCCCTGTTGCCGATGCCAGTGATGGCGATCATGATCAAGCGCAACGGCGATGCCTTGCATGAACGCTTTAAGCTGGCACAGGCGGCGTTTTCTAGTCTTAATGACCGCACCCAGGAAAGCCTCACCAGTATCCGCATGATCAAAGCCTTTGGTCTGGAAGATCGCCAGTCGGCGTTATTTGCCGCGGATGCCGAAGATACCGGCAAGAAAAACATGCGTGTGGCACGTATTGATGCCCGTTTTGATCCGACCATTTACATCGCCATCGGCACGGCGAACTTGCTGGCGATTGGCGGCGGTAGTTGGATGGTGGTGCAGGGTAGTTTAACGCTGGGCCAGCTCACCAGTTTTATGATGTATTTAGGTCTGATGATTTGGCCAATGCTGGCGCTGGCATGGATGTTTAACATTGTGGAACGTGGTAGTGCTGCGTACAGCCGTATTCGCGCGATGCTGGCGGAAGCGCCGGTGGTGAATGATGGTAGCGAACCCGTGCCGGAAGGTCGTGGCGAACTGGATGTAAATATTCGCCAGTTCACGTATCCGCAGACTGACCATCCTGCGCTGGAAAACGTCAATTTCGCCCTGAAACCCGGTCAGATGCTGGGTATTTGCGGGCCGACTGGTTCCGGCAAAAGTACCCTGTTGTCGCTCATTCAGCGTCATTTCGACGTCAGCGAGGGGGATATCCGCTTTCATGATATTCCTCTGACGAAGTTACAACTCGATAGCTGGCGTAGCCGCCTGGCGGTAGTTAGCCAGACACCGTTCCTTTTTTCCGACACCGTAGCGAACAACATCGCGTTGGGTTGCCCGAATGCCACCCAGCAAGAGATTGAGCATGTCGCGCGGTTAGCCAGCGTACATGACGATATTTTGCGTCTACCGCAAGGTTACGATACAGAGGTGGGCGAGCGCGGTGTGATGCTTTCCGGCGGGCAAAAACAGCGTATCTCCATTGCTCGTGCGTTATTAGTCAACGCGGAAATCCTCATCCTTGATGATGCGCTTTCAGCGGTGGACGGACGTACAGAGCACCAGATCCTGCATAACCTGCGTCAGTGGGGGCAGGGAAGAACGGTAATCATCAGTGCCCATCGCCTTTCTGCACTGACGGAAGCCAGTGAAATTATTGTGATGCAGCACGGACATATCGCCCAGCGTGGCAATCATGATGAGCTGGCGCAACAAAGCGGCTGGTATCGCGATATGTATCGCTATCAACAACTGGAGGCGGCGCTCGACGACGCTCCGGAAATTCGCGAGGAGGCCGTTGATGCGTAGTTTTAGCCAACTGTGGCCGACTCTCAAGCGCCTGTTAGCGTACGGTTCGCCGTGGCGTAAACCGCTGGGGATTGCGGTCCTGATGATGTGGGTTGCGGCAGCGGCAGAAGTCAGTGGGCCGCTGCTTATCAGCTATTTTATCGACAATATGGTAGCGAAAAATAACCTGCCGTTGAAAGTGGTTGCAGGGCTGGCTGCGGCGTATGTTGGGCTGCAACTGTTTGCCGCCGGGCTACATTACGCGCAGTCGCTGCTGTTTAATCGGGCGGCAGTAGGCGTAGTGCAACAGTTGCGTACCGACGTGATGGATGCTGCGTTACGCCAGCCATTAAGCGAGTTTGATACCCAACCCGTCGGGCAGGTGATTTCCCGCGTCACTAATGACACTGAAGTGATCCGCGATCTCTACGTTACCGTAGTGGCAACTGTCCTGCGCAGTGCCGCGCTGGTGGGCGCGATGCTGGTGGCGATGTTCAGCCTCGACTGGCGAATGGCGCTGGTGGCGATAATGATTTTCCCGGTGGTGCTGGTGGTAATGGTGATATACCAGCGTTACAGCACGCCGATTGTCCGTCGTGTGCGCGCCTATCTGGCGGATATCAACGACGGCTTTAACGAAATCATCAATGGCATGAGCGTTATCCAGCAGTTCCGTCAGCAGGCGCGATTTGGCGAACGTATGGGTGAGGCCAGTCGTTCACACTATATGGCGAGGATGCAAACCCTGCGCCTCGACGGTTTTCTGCTGCGTCCGCTGCTGAGTCTGTTTTCATCGCTCATTCTTTGTGGGTTGTTGATGCTGTTTGGCTTCTCCGCCAGCGGCACCATTGAAGTGGGCGTGTTGTATGCATTTATCAGCTATCTTGGGCGACTTAACGAACCATTAATCGAACTGACCACGCAACAGGCGATGCTGCAACAGGCTGTTGTTGCTGGTGAGCGCGTGTTTGAACTGATGGACGGACCGCGCCAGCAATATGGCAATGATGATCGCCCGTTGCAGAGCGGCACCATCGAAGTCGATAACGTGTCATTTGCTTATCGCGATGACAATCTGGTGCTAAAGAACATTAATCTCTCTGTGCCTTCGCGTAACTTTGTGGCACTGGTCGGGCATACCGGCAGTGGCAAAAGCACCCTCGCCAGTTTATTGATGGGCTATTACCCGCTAACGGAAGGTGAGATTCGCCTTGATGGTCGTCCATTAAGTTCGCTAAGTCACAGCGCGCTGCGCCAGGGCGTGGCAATGGTGCAGCAAGATCCGGTGGTGCTGGCGGATACCTTCCTCGCCAACGTGACGCTGGGGCGTGATATCTCCGAAGAACGCGTCTGGCAGGCGCTGGAAACCGTGCAACTGGCGGAGCTGGCGCGTAGCATGAGCGACGGTATTTACACGCCGCTGGGCGAGCAGGGGAATAATCTCTCAGTTGGGCAAAAGCAACTGCTGGCACTGGCGCGCGTGCTGGTCGAGACGCCGCAAATCCTGATCCTTGATGAGGCAACCGCCAGCATTGACTCCGGTACTGAACAGGCGATTCAACATGCTCTGGCGGCGGTGCGTGAACATACCACGCTGGTGGTGATTGCTCACCGCTTATCGACCATTGTTGATGCCGACACCATTCTGGTGCTTCATCGTGGGCAAGCCGTGGAGCAGGGTACTCACCAGCAACTGCTGGCGGCCCAGGGACGCTACTGGCAGATGTATCAACTGCAACTTGCGGGCGAAGAGCTGGCAGCCAGCGTGCGTGAAGAGGAATCATTGAGCGCCTGAATAGCGCAATATTTCATCGTTGGTGCAAAAATGTAACGCACTGTGCACTGTCATAGTGCGTTTTCATTTTCAAACTTCTTAACTTCCTGCTCTCTTTCTCGTTTTTCATTTCTGGCACACCGCTTGCAATACCTTCTTCGTGTAGCAGAACCATTACCGAATTCTGACCGGAGGGGATCTATGAAGCTGGTGACCGTGATAATCAAACCATTCAAGCTGGAAGACGTTCGTGAAGCGTTATCTTCCATTGGTATTCAGGGCCTGACCGTCACCGAAGTGAAAGGTTTCGGGCGTCAGAAAGGGCATGCCGAGCTGTACCGGGGGGCGGAATACAGCGTCAATTTCCTGCCAAAAGTAAAAATTGATGTGGCGATTGCTGATGACCAACTCGATGAAGTGATCGATATCGTCAGCAAAGCGGCTTACACCGGAAAAATTGGCGACGGCAAAATCTTCGTCGCTGAATTGCAACGCGTCATTCGTATTCGTACCGGCGAAGCCGACGAAGCGGCGCTGTAATCTCTGGCACACAGCAACAGGAACGAAAAATGAAGATAGCGACGATAAAAACTGGGCTTGCTTCACTGGCGATGCTGCCGGGACTGGTAATGGCTGCACCTGCGGTGGCCGATAAAGCCGACAATGCGTTTATGATGATTTGTACTGCGCTGGTGCTGTTTATGACTATTCCGGGGATTGCCCTGTTTTACGGTGGGTTGATTCGCGGCAAAAACGTGCTGTCGATGCTGACGCAGGTGACCGTGACATTTGCACTGGTCTGTATTCTCTGGGTGGTTTACGGTTACTCGCTGGCGTTTGGTGAGGGAAACAACTTCTTCGGCAACATTAACTGGTTGATGCTGAAAAACATCGAACTGACGGCGGTGATGGGCAGCATTTATCAGTATATCCACGTAGCGTTTCAGGGATCGTTTGCCTGCATTACCGTAGGCTTGATAGTTGGGGCGCTGGCGGAACGAATCCGCTTCTCAGCTGTGTTGATTTTCGTGGTGGTATGGCTGACGCTCTCTTACATTCCGATTGCGGGCTTCTCACGGTGCGCTGGATTTCGCGGGTGGCACGGTGGTGCACATTAACGCCGCAATCGCCGGTCTGGTGGGCGCATATCTGATAGGCAAACGCGTGGGCTTCGGTAAAGAGGCGTTTAAACCGCACAACCTGCCGATGGTCTTCACCGGGACTGCCATTCTCTATATCGGTTGGTTTGGCTTTAACGCCGGGTCAGCGGGCACGGCGAATGAAATCGCGGCACTGGCATTTGTGAATACTGTGGTCGCAACGGCGGCGGCAATTCTTGGCTGGATCTTCGGTGAATGGGCGCTGCGTGGTAAGCCTTCACTGCTGGGAGCGTGTTCTGGCGCGATTGCCGGTCTGGTCGGCGTGACGCCAGCGTGTGGCTACATTGGTGTTGGCGGCGCGTTGATTATCGGCGTGGTAGCTGGTCTGGCGGGCTTGTGGGGCGTTACCATGCTCAAACGCTTGCTGCGGGTGGATGATCCCTGCGATGTCTTCGGTGTGCACGGCGTTTGTGGCATTGTCGGCTGTATCATGACCGGGATTTTTGCCGCCAGCTCGCTGGGCGGCGTGGGCTTCGCTGAAGGTGTGACGATGGGCCATCAGTTGCTGGTACAGCTGGAAAGCATCGCCATTACGATCGTCTGGTCCGGTGTGGTGGCATTTATCGGCTACAAACTGGCGGATCTGACGGTTGGCCTGCGTGTGCCGGAAGAACAGGAGCGAGAAGGGCTTGACGTCAACAGCCACGGCGAAAACGCCTACAACGCATGATAAATTGGGTCATCTCCTGAAGCGACAAAGCCTCCCTCTCGGGAGGCTTTG
>OOCW01002308.1_pt1 | contig 11050 bp, 9 predicted proteins | sample 1671201 | NCBI WGS metagenome assembly OOCW01 (sample SAMN06348132, study PRJEB24527) | human gut metagenome | biome: human gut; feature: ankylosing spondylitis patient; material: feces | host: Homo sapiens | place: China | collected 2015-10
CATTTACCAACATTATTCATTACCTCCACAAAATCATTGGGGTCTTGCTCGTTTCATATCCGCTTTGTGCACGGTTTAACGAACCTACAGAATTAGTATACCCCAAACAGCGGCCAAAATCAATCCAAACCGGTGTTTTTCCTGTAACAATGCGGGGATTCTGTTTCTGGCAGGGTGCAGGGGGTTACTGCCAGAAGCGCGTATATTCGATAGAATGCAACAAATTTCCATATAATGTGCAACGAGCGGCCGAAAGACAGAAAGCTTGATGAAGGACGGATTTTCAACACAGATCCACATTCGTCAAAATGATATTGGGCAATTTGGCAAAAGCGGACAGGATGCAGTTCAAAAAATTGTCATATTTCCGACTTGTATTCTACAAATTGTACGCAGGAAATCAAAAAAGGTCGAACCAAAAAGTGGAAAACCTTGTGGAAAGTGTGGAATTCCACAGGCAAAACAGGCTTTAAAGCTGGACTTTTGAACTTTCTCCACAGGGTTTTCAACATGTGGAAAAATAATCGCTCTTCTACGGATTGTATACCGCGTTTTTGTGGAAAACTTTTTTCTCCGGCAAAACAGAGGGATATCTACCCAGCAGCCGGGTAAAGCTGATGCAGGGCGGCAGAACATTTCTGCAAAAAAGCGGAAACGGTCTCCGGCACCACGAACAGAAAAACTTTTGCAGGACGCGGATAAAAAACGGTAATTTGCTGGCAAACAAGGTCGGCTTATGCTATACTTCAAGATGAGTTATCATCTTCAGACTATACCGGTGCGCGGCCCAGAATGCGGCGCGCCTTTTGGAGGGTGTGCACAGCACCTTCCGGTGATACAACGGAAGGAGAAAATCATCATGGAAGAAAAGAACCAGCCGCGCCGTCCGCGCCGCAGCCCGGAAGAGCCGCAGCAGAAGAACGAGAGCCTTGTTTACGGCAAAAATCCGGTGACCGAACTGCTGAAAAGCGGTTCCGGAGTGGACACCGTGCTCATTGCTGAGGGCATGGCTCCGGCCGTGGCGGCTTACTATACCGCATTGGCAAAGGAAGCGGGTGCCACGGTGAAGCGGGTGCACCCCAACAAGCTGCGCCTGATGACCGGCACCGAGAGCCATCAGGGTGTGGCGGCATTTGCCAGCGAGATCGAATACGTGACGGTAGACGACCTGATGGCGGCAGCCAAGGCCAAGGGCGAAGCACCTTTTCTGGTGCTGAGCGATGGCATTGAAGACCCGCACAATTTGGGTGCCGTGATGCGCAGTGCTCTGCTGTGCGGTGCGCATGGCATCGTGATCCCAAAGCGCGGCGGCGCATCGGTCACGCCTACCGTCATCAAGTCCAGCGCAGGTGCCGCAGAACGCCTGCCGGTGGCTCGTGTGGCCAACATCGGCGAGACCATCCGCCGCCTGAAGGAGCAGGGTGTGTTCGTCTACTGCGCCGATATGGACGGCGTGTCTCTGCGCAGGAACAACCTGACCGGCCCCATTGCACTGGTGCTGGGCAGCGAGGGCAGCGGTGTTTCCCAGCTGGTGAAAAAGCTGTGCGACGGCGTGGTGCGGCTGGATATGGCAGCACCGGGCACCGGTGTGGACAGCTACAACGTGTCGGTGGCTGCGGGCATCATCCTGTACGAGATCCAGTCCCAGCGCGCAGCACAGCAGGCATAAACCGGTACAAAGGCCGGAACCTCAACGATATTTACAGGAGGGACAAGAATGCCGAAGGATAAAAATAACAATCAGGCAATGACCAAGGATGAAAAGTTCCGCTCTTTTTTCAGCACCACGGCGGTGAACATCCCGGATGAAATGACCCGGCGGGATGAAGAACTGCCGGAGGAAAAGCCGCAGAAGCGGTTTGGCCTGTTTGCCCGCGGCAAGGCAGATCAGGAGGAAGCCCAGGCAGCAGAGCCGCAGGAAATGCCCACCGGTGAGGTGGTGCTGGGCGGGGATGCCCAGCCGGAGCAAGAAGCAGATCTGGAACTGATGCTGAAGCCTGCGGCAGACCCGGAGCAGGAGCTGGCCCCGTGGCCCCTTCTGGAGACGGAAGCGGAGGATGCAGAGCCGCTCAGGGTGGATCTCCCGGCCCCTGCTCCTGCAAAGGAGCCGGAGCCGCCCAGACAGAGCACAGCCCCGGTGGCAGAGCCTGCCGGGCAGCGCAGTGCGGCAAAACCCTCCCGCAGCCCCAAGAATGCACCGGAGGTGCTGCTGCCGCAGGAGGAACAGGAGCAGCAGGAAATGGCTCAGCTCAAGGCTATGATCAATGGCCTGAGCGAGAAAAAGCCCGCTCCCGGCGCAGCCGCGCCGACCCGGACGGCACAGGCAGAGGAAACAGCCCCGGCAGCGCAGCCGGAAACTGCTCCTGAACGTAAAAAAGAAGAAAGCGGCACACCGCTGCCCGCTGCTGTGTTTGCATCGGTGAAGGAAGCGGACGCCGACCTGCAGCCGAAGGAAAAAACGAGACCGGAACGCAAAAAGCCGGTGATCGATTTCTTTAGCCGTGCAGAGGACGAAGAAAAACCGCAGGCCCCCTCGGCCCCGGCAGATGCGCCCGCTGCAAAAGAGGACACCATGAGCCTGCCGCTGCTGCCGCTGGACGGCGAAGCCCCGGCAGCAGAGCCGCAGGCAAAGGCAGAGGCAGCGCCTCAGCCGGAACAGAAGCCGGAAGCCGGGGAGCCCGCGCCGCTGGCTGAGGAGCCGGAGAGCGAGCTGCAGGGCCCGGAGGCAACAGCGGAAAAGCTGCACCGCATGAGCGCCGAGCTGACGCTGCGCTGCGTACTGGGCGGCATTCTGGCCGTGGTGCTGCTGCACTTTGGTCTGGTGTCGGACGGGCTGCTGCCCGCGATGGCCGCGCTGGACCCGGATGCAGCTCCGGCAGCATTCTACGGCGCAAACCTGCTGCTGCTGGCGGCAAGCCTGTGCGTGGGCTTCCCGGTCCTGCGGGACGGCCTGACCGGCCTGCGCGGGCGTCCCTCGGCCGATACGATGCCGGCTCTGGCTGCAGCGGCGGCGCTGTTGCAGGCCGTGACGGCAATGCTGAACGCCAATGTCTACCGCGGCACCACGGGCATTTCGCTGCTCAGCGGCATGGCGGCGCTGGGCCTGTTCCTTGCCCTGCTGGGCAGCCGGGTGATGCTGGCAGCGGTCAAGGGCGGGTATGAGCTGGTGACCAATGGCGTGGAGCATCAGGGTGCTTTCCGCGCCAGAGATAAGGACCTGCTGCGTGCGCTGGCACGGGATCTGGAACAGAAGGATCCATGGGTGCTGCTGAGCCGCCCGATGCAGGATGCCGAAGGCTTTGTGGAACAGAGCCTGTGCGAGCGTGCCAGCGAGCGCCGTGCCCGCAAGGTCTCGTACATTCTGCTGGGCGTTGCCTTGCTCAGCGGTGTGCTGTTCCTGCTGGCAGGAGCCGGGTGGAACAAGGCCGCTGCAGCCATGGTCGCAGTGCTGTGCATGGGTGCACCGCTGTCTTCCACCCTCATCGCGGGCATTGCATCGCTGCGGCTGCAGCGCGCCGCTGCGGCTGTGGGTGCGGTGGTGCCCGGCTGGCAGGCCATTGAGCAGCTGGGCGGCATCGATACGCTGCAGATCGACGCCGACGACCTGTTCACAACCGACAGCGCACAGCTGGAGGACATCCGCATCTTCAAGGGCGGCCGCATCGACCGCGCGATCCTGTACGCGGCCAGTGTGCTCAACGAGACCCACGGTGCTCTGCGGGGCCTGTTCCGCCAGATCATCGAGGACCGTACCGACATCCTGTTCCCGGTCAAGGATCTGGAACAGCATCGGGGACTGGGCTTCTCGGGCTGGTGCGACAATAACCGCATCCTCATCGGCACCCGCCGCTATCTGGAGAAGGAGGGCGTCTCGCTGCCGGATGAAGAGTACGAGGCACAGCACTCCAAAAACGGGGAACTGCAGATCCTGTATCTGGCAGTCTCCGGCAATCTGCACGCAATGTTCGTGCTGAAGTATGTGGGCGGGCGTAATGTGGCCCGGGGCCTTGCCGTGCTGCAGAAGGAAAATATCCGGCTGATGGTCACCTGTCAGGACCCCAGCCTGACCGCAAAGCATATCACCGAGGTGTACCGTCTGCCGGAGGGCATGGTCACGGTGCTGGATCAGGAGCAGTGCGATGCCATCAAGGCCGCACCTGCCGACCCGGCGGACGTCTGCTGCATGATCCATCTCAAGGGCTTTGCCAGCCTGACCGGCGGCCTGCAGGCGGCAGATCAGGCCCAGAATGCGGAGAACAGTGCCACCACGGTGCAGATGGTCTCGGTGCTGTTCTCCATCGTCATTGCGGCTCTGCTGACCAGCGCGGGCAGCATCTGGGAGCTGTCGGTGGCGACGGTGCTGATGTATCAGGCCGCGTGGAGCGCACTGAGCATTGCAGTCTGCGCCCTGAAGCAGCACAATTGAAAGTGGGAATTATTCTTAAAATAAATAGGAATTATTCTTGATTTCGCATTGGAAATATGGTATACTCTGTTCAGAACCTGAGCCGCAGGCGGAAAAATTTCCGCCGGGCTGAATGATAGAGCCGGGATCGGTCGATCCTGACAGAAGATCCGTTTTTGAAAGGAGAGCACCATGGAACTGAAGGGCACCAAAACCGAGAAAAACCTGATGGAAGCATTTGCCGGTGAGAGCCAGGCACGCAATAAGTACACCTTCTTTGCCAGCATGGCCAAAAAGGAAGGCTACGAGCAGCTGGCCGCGATCTTTGAAGAGACCGCCGGCAACGAGAAGGAACACGCAAAGATCTGGTTCAAGCTGCTGTGCGGCGGCGCGATCCCCGATACCCTGACTTGTCTGGACATGGCAGCAGGCGGTGAGCACGACGAGTGGACCGAGATGTACCCCCGCATGGCCAAGGAGGCCAAAGAAGAGGGCTTCCCTCAGATCGCAGCACTGTTCACCATGGTGGCACAGATCGAGAAGGAGCACGAGGAGCGCTACCGTGCGCTGGCCGAAAACCTGAAAAACAACAAGGTCTTTGCCCGCGAGGAGCAGCAGGTATGGCAGTGCCGGAACTGCGGCTACACCTATATCGGCAAGTCCGCACCGCTCAAGTGCCCGGTGTGCGCACATCCGCAGAGCTACTTTGAGCTGAAAAAGATCAACTACTAAGCTGAAAATTCAAAAGCAGAACAGCGCCGCCGCATCCGGTTTGCCGGGTGCGGCGGCGTTTTGTACAAAATTGAAAAGCGGATTTTATTATTCTCCACAAAATAAGGCTCAGCTGCCCGGCAGAATGGGCAAAAAACTTGACCCGGTTTTGCACTGCGTGTAAAATAATACGGAGACAGGAATATTTAAAGGATCTTGCAGCAAAGCAGGCGGGGAGGGCAAAGCCCATGAAGCAGGGGTTCAAAGCGTGTGTTTGTGCAGTGGTGCTGTGCGCAGAACTGTTTGCAGCCGGGGCATTGTCGGCCTATGCTGCGCAGGAGCAGCCGCTGCCGGACAGCGGCATGACATTGGACACTGCCGAACTGACGCTGGATATCACCGAAGGAGACCCGGCCCCGGTGGCCTACCTGAATGTGCAGGCACCCAACGACTACTTCTTTCTGATCTGGACTTCCAGTGATCCGGCAGTGGCATCGGTGGACGGCACCGGCAGGGTGACCGGCCATGCCGAGGGCACTGCGGCTGTCACGGCCCGCAATGAGCGCGGCGAAAAGACCACCTGTACCATCACGGTGCGCAAAAGCACAGCCAGCCGCCTGGTGCTGAACACCAGCGATCTGACGCTTACCATTACAGAGCAGGAGCCTGCCCCGACGAAACAGCTGAAGCTGGAACAGAACAAAGGCGGGTTTACCTATGTGCGGCAGTGGGTCAGCAGCAACCCGGCGGTGGCATCGGTAAGCACAAACGGTACCGTAAAAGCGCAGGGGTCCGGCAAGGCCGTCATCAGCGCACTGACCACAGCCGGGCAGGTGCTGCGCTGCACGGTAACGGTCACATCGGAGATCGGACGGGTGCAGATGAGCAAAAACGCCATGCTGCTGCAGGCAGTGGGAGCCAGTCAGAAGCTGACCGCGCAGGCTGCAGGCGCCAAAAACGGAACGATGACATGGCTCAGCAGCAATCCGGGCGTGGCAACTGTGAGTGCGGATGGCATGGTAACGGCGGTGGGCGACGGTGAAACGATGATCCTTGCCGTTACACCGGAGGGTCGTGCCGATGCCTGCTATGTGGTCGTGGGAGCGGCGGCGTGGCGGTTCCGCTCGGAGGACGAACTTGCCGAAACGCTGACCCTGACCGGTCAGCTGCCCTATTCGGATGGAAAATAAAAAGAAAAATGGGAGCGTTCTGTGCAGCAGGATGCTCCCATTTTTTCAAAACCCGCTGGGCAGAAAGATCATCGTTCCCCGGGCAGACCACGCCATCCGCTGGGCCATGCAGCCGGGCGCACCGGCCAGCAGAAACAGGATAAGTGCGGCGAGCAGCAGCACCCACCCAAGGCCGCTGTGCGGCCTGCCGGAAAAAGGCTCCCCTTTTTTGCGTCTCATCCCGCTGCCCCCTTTTTGCTGTGCTGGGCCATCCTATGCGCCGCAGGCACCGATTGTGCAACCGGCCCGGCTGTGGTACAATAAAACCTTAAGAGATACATTGTACAGGGAGAACGATCTTTATGCTTACCATCACACTGCTGGGCACCGCTGCTACCATGCCGCTGCCGGACCGGGCGCTTTCGGCTGCGTTTGCAGCCTGCGGCGGGCACGGCCTGCTCTGGGACTGCGGCGAGGGAACTCAGGCAGCGGCACACCGGGCAGGCGTGAACCTGATGCGGGCGGATGCCATCTGCCTGACCCACTACCATGGCGACCACATCTTTGGTCTGCCGGGCCTTTTGCAGACTCTGGGGGCGCAGGGCCGCACAAGGCCGCTTGCGCTGCTGGGTCCGGAGGGCCTGCCGGATATCTGGGCGGCGGTGCGGGCACTGACCGGCCCGCTGCCCTATCCGGTGAAGCCGGAGGTGCTTATGCCGGGCCAGCCGCTGGCACTGGATGCGCTGAGCGAGGGCTGGCCTGCCGGTGCGCGGCTGGTGCCGTTTGCCACAAAGCACCGGGTAAAAAGCCTTGGCTACCGGCTGGAGCTGCCCCGTGCAGGCAAATTTTCGCCGGAGCAGGCCCGGGCGCTGGGGGTGCCGGTGCAGCAATGGAAGCTGCTGCAGAAAGGGCAGAGCGTTGCCGTGGAGGGCAGAACGGTACAGCCTGTACAGGTGCTGGGCGCACCGCGCAGGGGGCTGAGCGTGGTGTTCTCTGGCGACACCGCTGCCTGCCCGGGCCTTTTGCAGGCGGCACAGGATGCAGACCTGCTGCTCTGCGACGCCACCTATGCGCTGCCGGAGCAGGAAGCGCAGGCCCGGCAGTGGGGCCACAGCACCTTTGGGCAGAGCGCGGCCCTTGCTGCACAGGCAGGCGCAAAACGGCTGTGGCTGACCCATTACTCCCCCATGATCACCGACCCGGAGGAGTATGCCGAACAGGCACAGGACATCTTTCCGGCGGCAGAATGCGGCTTTGACGGCAAAAGCATCACCCTGCAGTACGAGGAGGTGCAGCCATGACCATCCGGATGGACGAGGGCGCGGCGGAGCTGCTGGACACCCTGCACAGGGCGGGCTATGCGGCCTACGTGGTGGGCGGCTGCGTGCGGGACAGCCTGCTGGGCCTTACCCCCCATGACTGGGATCTTTGCACCAGCGCCCTGCCGCAGCAGGGGATGGAGCTGTTCGGCGAAGAAAAATGCATTCCCACCGGCCTGCAGCACGGCACCGTGACTGTAAAGCAGGGCGGCGGGCTGTACGAGATCACCACCTTCCGCACCGAGGGGACTTATACCGATGGCCGCCACCCGGACGAGGTGCATTTTGTACCGGATGTGCGGGAGGATCTGGCCCGGCGGGATTTTACCATCAACGCCATGGCCTACAATGCAAAAGAGGGCCTTGTGGACCCCTTTGGCGGGCAGGCCGATCTGCAAAGCGGCATCCTGCGTGCTGTGGGCGTGCCGCACCAGCGGTTCACCGAGGACGCGCTGCGCATCCTGCGGCTGTACCGGTTCGCAGCGCGGTTTGGCTTTTCCATCGACCCGCCCACGGCGCAGGCAGCACAGGAGCTGTGCGCCCATCTGGACTGTGTATCGGTGGAGCGCATCGAGGAAGAGCTTGCAAAACTGCTGAGCGCACCCGCCCCTGCGGCATATCTTGACGAAAAAATACTCGGTGTTGTTTTGCCCGAGCTTTCACCGGAGGCACTGGCGGCGGCAAAGCCGGTGGTGGATGCCTGCCCGGCGGGGGAGCAGGTCCTGCCCGTCCGTCTGGCGGCGCTGCTGCTGAGCCTTGGCGAGGACGGCACCCGCCGCACCCTCAGGCGCCTGCGCTGCTCCAATGCCTGTATTGAGGAAACGGCGGTGCTGGTGCGGGAAGTCGTGCCGGGTGTGCCGGTATCCCTGAATATCTACGCCCGCCGACTACTGGGCAAATATAACTTGTGTACCGTGCAGCGGCTGGCGGCACTGGGCACAGCCCTGCAGCCGGAACACGCGGCTGATTTTGCTGCACTTTCCGAATTGGCCGAACAATTGGATGCGGACGGCGTGTGCTGCCGCGTCAGCCAACTGGCTGTGAATGGCCGCGACCTGATGGCGGCAGGCGTCCCGGCGGGGCCGGGCATCCGCAAAGTGCTGGAAGCGCTGCTGGACGGTGTGATCCGGGAAGAATATCCCAACGAGCGGCAAGCCCTGCTGGCCGCAGTGCAGCAGCTCGCTGCGTCTTGACAAGCTCTTTTTTCAGAGTTACTATTATACTACTGTTTTAGTGTGTTGAATGCACCAAAGGAGAACTTATGACCACACAGATCCCTGATTCAAAGCCGCGTGCCCTCATTGCCATGAGCGGCGGCGTGGACAGCTCGGTGGCGGCATGGCTCATGCAGCAGGCAGGCTATGACTGCACCGGCATCACCATGCGGCTCACCCGCAACGAAACGCTGGGACAGTCCGGCTTTCACACCTGCTGCTCGGAAAAGGACATCGAGGACGCGGCAGAGGTGGCGTTTGCCATGGATATCCCGTACGAGGTGCTGGATTTCACGGCCGACTTCCGGGAACAGATCATTGAAAAATTCGTCCGCGTGTATGAGGCGGGCGGCACGCCGAACCCCTGCATCGACTGCAATAAATATATGAAGTTCCGCCATCTGCTGGACTGGGCCCGGGCACACGGCATGGAGTATGTGGTCACGGGCCACTATGCCCGGGTGGAGCAGGACGAGGCCACCGGCCGTTTCCTGCTCAAAAAGGGGCTGGACGAGGGCAAGGACCAGAGCTACGTGCTCTACAACCTCACTCAGGAGCAGCTGGCGCATATCCGTCTGCCGCTGGGCGGCCTGCACAAGACTGAGGTGCGCGAGATCGCGGAGCAGCACAAATTTGTCAATGCCCGCAAGCACGACAGTCAGGACATCTGCTTCGTGCCGGATGGCGACTATGCCCGCTTTATGGAGGACTTCACCGGCAAACACTACCCGGCAGGTGATTTTCTGGACGAGAGCGGCAGGGTAGTGGGCACCCACAACGGCGCGGTGCGGTACACCATCGGCCAGCGCAAGGGGCTGGGCCTTGCCATGGGGGCACCTGTGTACGTCTGCGGCAAGGACATGCAGGCAAACACCGTCACGGTAGGGCCGGAGGAGATGCTGTTCGACCGCATCGTGTATGCGGACGAGGTGAACTGGATCGCCATTCCGGAGCTGACCGGGCCGCTGCGGGTCACAGCCCGCACCCGGTACCATCAGGTGGAGCAGGCCGCCACCGTCTACCCGGCGGAGTGCGGCTTCCGGCTGGAATTTGACCAGCCCCAGCGCGCCCCTACGCCCGGTCAGGCCGTGGTGCTGTATCAGGGCGACACGGTGCTGGGCGGCGGCACCATTATCCGCGTAGAAAAGTAAGGAGAACGAAATGCAAAATCAGTATTCCCGCACGCAGCTGCTGCTGGGCGCGGAAGCCATGGAAAAACTGCACAATTCCCGCGTGGCGGTGTTCGGCATCGGCGGCGTGGGCGGCTACACGGTGGAAGCGCTGGCGCGCAGCGGCGTGGGGGCACTGGATCTGATCGATGATGATAAGGTCTGCCTGACCAACCTCAACCGCCAGATCATCGCCACCCGCAGCACGGTAGGGCAATATAAGGTAGATGTGGCTGCGCAGCGCATCCACGACATTGACCCGGATATCAAAGTGACCACCCACCGGTGCTTCTTTGGCCCGGAAACACAGGATCAGTTCGACTTTACCCAGTACGACTATGTGGTGGACGCCATCGACACCGTCACCGGCAAGCTGGCCCTGGTGATGAAGTGCAAGGAGGCGGGCACCCCCATCATCTGCTCCATGGGCGCAGGCAACAAGATGGACCCGACCCGCTTTGAAGTGACCGATATCTACAAGACCTCGGTCTGCCCGCTGGCCAAGGTGATGCGCACCGAGTGCCGCAAGCGCAGGATCAAGCACCTGAAGGTGGTCTACTCCAAGGAGCCTGCCATGACCCCCATCGAGGATGACGCCATCAGCTGCAAGTATCACTGCATCTGCCCTCCGGGCACCCAGCGCAAGTGCACCCAGCGCCGTTCGGTGCCGGGCTCCAATGCCTTTGTACCCTCGGTGGCCGGCCTGATCATCGGCGGCGAGGTGGTAAAAGACCTTGTGGGCTTTGTGCCAATGAAGGGGTAAAACAGACCGCAGACTCCTGCTGTGTGGGACGATTTGAAATGCGCTCCGCATTGCTTTGCGCATAAGCTAAGGAAATTATATTTTTGATTTTGGGGTCCAGAAACGCCTGCGGGCGTTTCTGGACCCCATTTTCATGGGCGGGGGTCGTGGAGGAAAGGCTTGTGCTTGCGGGCAGAACGTTAACTCCGCCGCACGAATGTTTCCGCAGGAAACCAGCGCGGCAGCTTCCGCTTTCGGTTATGACTCCTCCCGTGAAAAGGCAATTCTGGAAAATCCGCAGATTTTCCAGAATTGCGAAAT
>OOCW01002312.1_pt1 | contig 11020 bp, 3 predicted proteins | sample 1671201 | NCBI WGS metagenome assembly OOCW01 (sample SAMN06348132, study PRJEB24527) | human gut metagenome | biome: human gut; feature: ankylosing spondylitis patient; material: feces | host: Homo sapiens | place: China | collected 2015-10
GGTTGAAGTAGATTATTCATTCGGTTTAACATTTTTAAGTCCATGGTAAATGGTCCACCAAATGAACCTGATTTTACAGCACCTAAATTAGCAAAAATAGCATCGATATTTTTAGGGACATTTTTGGTTAAGTCTGGGTACAAAACAGTATCACCGGTAAAATAAATGACTTTAGTTTCTGACGAAGTGGTAAATGTTAGTTGATAGCCATTTACCTTACCAACTATCTTTCGCATGATGTAATTACTGGCATGATAAGCCGGTAATGCTTTTATGGTGATACAATAGTCAGCGACTTGAAATGCTTGTTCTTCTCCCCATCTTAAAACACTATTATTTAAACATGGCACCCCATCTAAAATTTTCCTATTAGGAGAAATGACCGTCTTCTCTTTCAGATAATCTTTCCCTACATCATCCAAATGATCTTGATGCCCATGAGTAATTAGCCATACATCAACTTTGCTAAGAAGAGACTCACCCTTATAAACATCAGTTTGTTTCTCGGAGACAAATCCTTTAAACTGAACTAAAGTTCCTTTAGGAGACAAGTCAGGATCAATTCCAATGTGAAATTGATTATCAATAGAGATGACGCCACATGCAACGCCACAATAAGTAAACGAAATAGACATAGTACCTCTTTTTATAACGACCATGAATTGAAAAACCAGTCATTAACAATAATGGAATGAGCATTTAAGTGCATAGCTCTTGTAACTAGATTATAGTTTTTATCATCAATTTAATCAATATCAGTTTATGTTTCGACACCTTATTTTACATTTCGAACCTCAGTTAGGTAATCCACAAAAAAATCCCAAGTGCACTAAGCAACTTGAGATTTTCTTTCTGTCTGGGCATGCCTGAGTCATTCAGGGCTTTATATTATTTGTCCTTTTGATCTTTGTGATCTTTTTTATTTTTCTTTTTACGTCCGTTGCGGCCAAGTCCTAGACCTGTTACCGATACGGTGAAGCCTGCGATATTGATGGTTTCTTCAATCTTACCTTTGCTTGCTTCTTCCTCATTTGAGAGATTAATTGGCATCTTGTGTTTAGAGCCTTTACCCTCAGCTTGACTTGAAACAGGTGCTTCAAAGTCATCGCCTGGTCCATAAGTGACTGGTCCATCATGAGCTTCCACTTGCTCTTCGACTTGGTCGAGAACTTCTAGGTCTTGGATCTCTTCAACAACGATATCGTCTGCCTTGTCTTCCTTAGGTTTACCGTTAATATCGCCTGTAAGCGGGATATAAACAACGGTTTCTTCAAGGTTACGTTGACCTACTGTCTTACCTTCAACCTTATCCTTATCAGCGCTATAGCCTTCTACTTCAGGAGTGATGACTGTTTCAAATTGACCTTTGTTTGAAGTCCAGTAGCTTGAACCAAGCTCTTCACCTGTAACCTTGTCAATAGTCAAACTACGTGTCCATTGAGCAGTTTGGATGTTATTGGCAGGAAGTTCTGCTTGTCCATCGCTAGATGTGTAGAGAACTGTGAAGGTTACGTCTTTGATGTAGCTTTCGCGTTCTGGCCATTTGGCACCATCAGGATTTGCTGGGTTGATTGGTGTACCAGCTTCTTGGATGTTATCTGGACCTACTTGAACGGTACCATGACGAAGGGTAACCATGAAGTTTTGGTCAACATGTGAATCGCCATCAAAGATCACACCGTTTGTGAAGCCATCAGCAAGAAGGGTATAACCACGGTCGCTATAGTACTTGATACGTTCGATTGTTGAGTATTCAATCACTTCGCCTGATTTACCAAGCAAGTCGACCACTTCAAGTTTCTTACGAGTTGTACCGTCAACATAAGTGACTGTAGCTTTCTGAGCATCCTTGAGGTAAGTAACCACTTCCATGATTTCAGGAGTTTCCACAGAAACCTCTGTCATTTCAGCGACTTCCATACGGTCTGGTGTAAATCCGACAACCTCTGGTGAAGGAACCGCTGAGAAGCCAGCTTGAGTACTTGACCATGCTTCATAATTGATAGCACCTGTCACAAGGTTAACATTAGCCAAACGTTTGAAATCAAGAACTTCAACGTAGTCGTCGCTAGCCAAACCACCTTCTTCGAAGACATACTGGATGGTACGTGTCACATCGGCACGGTTTTCAAGCATCTCTACGCTATTTGGCCAAACTGGGCTATTCACATCATTTGGATCTACGACTTCACCTGCAACTGGTGCTGGCATATCTGGGTCGATAAGAACCAAACGTTCACGAAGAACCACTTCGAAGACTTGGTCAAAGTCAGAGTCACCATTGTAAGTGTGGTCAAAGGCTTCTGCATAACCATCGTTGACAAGTTCATAACCTTGTTTGAGCAAGTTTGCGATTTGTTCATCAGTAGAGTAGTCAATCTTCTCACCTGAGCTTCCGACAACAACATCACGAGTCAATTCTGACTTATCAAGCTCATTCATGTAAAGGATAATAGCTTTTTGCTCATCCTTAGCATAAACCACGTTGGTATCTTGACCTGGGTGCTCTGGAGTAATAAAGGCCTTTTCAGAAATGTAACCAAGAACATCTGGAACGACTGTTTCCATAGCCATGGTTGGATCTTCAGGATCGTTGTTGTAGCTTGGAGTAGGTGCATTTTCGATTGGTGTACCATACTCATCTACTGGAATAATCTTACCAAGTTCTGTGTAAGTAACAGTATCTTCCACTTCTGGAAGGTCTGGGCGAACTTCAAGACCACCAGCTTGACGTTTATCTGCATAGAAGCCTTCAACTACTGGAACTTCTACAACATCATAAGTGAAGCTTTCTTGATACCAAGTGCTTGTTTGTTCCACTTGGTTAAACTTACCGTGGAAGCTGAAGCTATCTTGAATGTTGATAACTGGATCTTTGTAGCCTGCACCTTGGAAGGTAACCGTTTGTTTCGTATCTTGTGTGATATCATCCAAGATTGGTTCGTAAACCAAAGTTTGGTCCAGGCTGAGGTCAATTGGCAATACCAATTCACTTTCAGCTTGGTAGCCAGCAACTTGTGGTGCTGGTGTTTCAATAACTTGCGTAGCATCTTGAGGATCATTAGCATAATGAACTGGTTCTGCATCCGCGATTGGATTACCAAAAGTATCAACAGGGATAATCTTACCGAGTTCTTTATAGACAACACTGTCTGTGGCTTCTGGTTTATCAGGTGTAACAATCTGCATACCAGCCACTGCCTTGTCCGCATAGTAACCTTCGATAACTGGGACATTAACCTTAGCAAAGGTATAGCTGTCTTGATCCCAAGTGTAAGTGTCTTCTGCTTGATTGTACTTACCAGTGAAAGTAAAGTCAGACTGGATATTAATAGACGGTGTTGCTTCGCCAGCTCCTTTGAAGAAGACCGTTTGCAAGGTTGGTTGCGTTACATCTTCAAGGATTGGAGCGTACTCAACAAGAATATCGTCTGTCAAGCTCTCAGGCATGACACTTTGTTGCATTGGACGGTAACCCGGAATGTGAGGAACAAGTGTCTCACTAACCTTAGTTGGGTTATTGGCATCGTTGTTGAAGGTTGGCGTTGGAACGTTTGGAATCAAGCGTCCATTCGCATCAATAGGAATAATCTTACCAAGTGGAACGTAGGTAATGGTTTCTTCGATGTTATCTTCAGTAACTTCTCTACCTTTAACTTCTACTCTATCTGCAAAATAGCCTAAAACAACTGGTGCATAGATGTCATAATACTTGGTCTTGTTTGGTGACCATTCTGTCTCGTCAACAAGCTCACCTGTGACCTTGTCAAAGGTAAGGGTACGGACCCAATAAGCCTTTTGCACATCGGCATCTGGTAAATCCGCATTGCCGTCTGTACTCTTGTAAAAGACTGTGAAGCTTACTTCTTTTTCGTAAGCATACTTAGATGGCCACTTAGGTCCATCTGGATTATTAGGATTGATTGGAGTATCTGGGACTTGCTCATGGTCAGGCCCTACCTTGGCAACATCGTGTTGCAAGAGGACAAACCACTCTTGATCATCAATATCCTTATCATCAAAAATGGCATCTTTAGGGAATTCGTCCTGAATCAAGTCATATCCCATGTCCTTGAAAGTCTTGATACGTGTTGCTGTTCCGTATTCAATCGCTTCACCCAATTCACCGGTCAACTGGTCACTAACCAAGTAAGCACCGGTAGTTTCATCAATATAAGTGATGCTGGCTTTCTTGAAAATTTTACGATACACAACCGGAGTATCCCCTCCTGGTTTGTTCGGTACTACACTTTTAATATCTGTCATATAATCTTGAACAGCTGGTGTTGCTGTCTCACCCGCCTTTCGTGGATCTTTTTTGTTATTGTTATACTGCTTAGTCAAAGCACCTGGAATATATTCCCCATCTTCTGTCACAGGGATAATGCGTCCCAATTTCCTATAGGTCACATGTTCCGTTACCGTTGGCACATAGGGTGTGACAACGTTAAAACCCGCTTCCTTTTGGTCAGCGAAATAGCCCTGGACAACTGGTACCGATATCTTAGGATAGGTATAACTGTCCTTGTCCCATTCGATTAAGCCAGTCTTCCTATCTCTAGTTCCTGTAAAGACATGGTTTTCCATGACTTCAGGGTCTGGAGTTTTAGAATCCGCTCCTTGAAAAATAATCTCTTGCTTAGATGGAATCCTCACGGTTTCCGATTGGGCATGATTATCAAAGAGGGCTTCGTCAGCTCTAGCAAAATCTAATGGAGAGGGGGCACTGTGGTCAGAGCGACTTTTTGGGTTAGTCAATAATTTAGAAAGATCTATAGTATCAACTAAATCAGAGTCCGCTGATTTATGTGCAATATGCTCTTCGGCAGTTCTTGCTGCTGCTTCAGTCGCATCTTCCCTATAGGCTCTCAAAAATACTCCCCCTTTCTTCTTTTTATGAGAAATAAAATCCTATACTTGCTAAGTTCTCATGGAAATCTTTTCTATTAAGATTTCATTTTCCCTCGGAGAAGCTAACAAGTTCTTATCAAAGATTAAAATTTTTGATATCTCTTATATATACTATAATACGAGAATCGAATTTTTACAAGTAAGGTGTAAGAACTTTAATCATTTTAACCCCTAAGTAAAAAAATAGCGCTTTAATGTGCAATATCTATCAAGTAGTTTATGAAAGTGACATCAAAATGAGATTAGCCCGATAACTTAAATGATGAGTCTTTAATGGAGTTTTCTCTCCCTAAAGACACTCTCATAAGAAATACACTATAAACTATCACAACTACTTCTCATCTTTGAATGGCTAGAGCCTTACTGTATTTATTAAAGAAATGGCCTATTAGGAATGACACAGGCCAAGCCTGCGACTAGTCCTCGACTAGGGATGCCAATAAATAACTGGTATTACTCCTAGTATAGATTGACTTTGACGCTTCGTCAATAGATTGGAACCATTTAATGAAAATCCCTAATTTTAAAGCTTTCTCGTATTAAATTGTGCATTAATAATAGTCATTGGGATTAGGCTATTTTGCTGTCATTCTGGGCACCAAATAGTCATAGGTATTTCACAACTCAGCCAAGAAAAGGGTTAAATGACTATTCACAGTCCACATCTCAGTCTTTACGGAAACCCAGTTATGCCATAAAAACCGAGACTACTGTCTCGGTTCATACAGTTTGGAAACGATTAGATTTGTCCTCGGCCTTGAGCATCAAAGTAAACCCACCATCCTGGACTCACTTCAACCCAACGGTTAACAGCCATCTCACCTGAATTTGGATCATAGTAACGAACAACGCCGTTCACACGAACCAAATGACCTTTGATTTGCTTACCATTGTTATCAAAGAGGAGGTTTTGACCATTGATAGTAACCATGCCTTTGACAGCATTACCATTACCATCGAAGTAATACCAGCTACCATCGATTTCATGGAATTGATTACGGTAAAGCTCACCTGAATTTACATCATAGTAACGAAGGTTGCCATCAACATTAGCCAAAGCACCTTTCACTTGACGACCATTTTGATCAAAGTAGAGGTTTTGACCATTGATATTTTGTGAACCTTTTACGGCTGCTCCATCATTATTGAAGTAAGCCCAAACACCTGGTTCAATTTCAGCAAAACGGTTGCGAGCCATTTCACCTGAGTTTGCATCATAGTAACGGATTGTTCCATTCTCGTTAACAGTACGCCCTTTAACTTGGACACCATTGTTATCGAAGAAGAGTTCTTGACCATTGATGTTTTGGTGACCTGTCACACGTTTACCATTACCATCGTAGTATGCCCAAACGTTATTACCAATTTGTACGAATTGGTTGCGGCCTGATGTATTGTTATTGTTGTTATCTGGTTTTGGATCTTGTTTACCGTTTGCATTCAAGACACCGTTTTGGTCGTAGTAGAATACTTGACCTCTACGGTTTTGACGGTAACCATCACGCAATTGCACCCCATTAGCGAGGAAGAAGTATTGTTTACCATCGATAGTCTTTTCACCGATTGCCATACGGCCTGTATTATCAAAGTAGTAGACATTTCCGTCGTTATCTTTGATGAAGGCATTCTTAGCACGTTTGCCATCGTTATAACGATAGTAAACACTGCCCCAGCTCTTCTCAAACTTACCACTACCATCACCGTTTTGGTTATCGTTGTTAGTAGATTGGTTGCTTCCGACAACTTTTGGAAGGCTAACCTTACCACCATTTGTACCGTAGTAACCGTTGAGACCATTCTTAAGCACGTACTCTGAACCACGGTCAAGAATGTTAGTACCATTCATGTACTTCGCAGACCACTTCGTAATCTTCTCGTCAGTTGTCATACGTTTACCGTTAGAGATTTGAACACGGTCAAAGATTTGTGGGTAGAGACGTTTCAATTCATCAAGGAAGGCACCACCATATTTACCTTGGTAGTCATTACCAAAGGTACGTGTTTTAGCGGCATAGAGGCTATGGTTGATGATTGCGCCATCTTTAGTTTCACCGTAGTTATTAACACGAGTTGCAGTAACTACTTCGTCACCTGGAAGGTTGTAGATTTGGTCTGGAACCCAGTCAGCAATCGCTGAAATTCCCACTGCATGGAGGGCTTTAAGAGCTGCCTTCAAGTCAGCCAATGAACCATACTTGTTGTCCTTACTCATAGCAATGTCATAACGGTCTGTAAAGGCATAACCATTTTGGATGACTGAGTCAAGGAAAGTACCATCATCACTTGAAACGTATTGTGGTGCAAGTTCGAATGATGTAATACCCCATGATTTGAAGAGACTAGCATTTTCAGCAATCCTCTTATTAGTGTATTGTGATGGATTTTGGACGAAGTCTTGGAAGTTAGAGAAACCTTCGTAGATAACTTGTGAATCAAGGGCAGCATTTGATTCGTAAACCAAACCACTGCTGTTTTTCTCTTTACTTGGTGCTACACGCACGTCTTGATTTTCAGAAGCTCCTACTGGCACCCAAACAGCAAGGTAACCATCAACTTGAGGATTACGGATACCACGGATTTCGTTTGCATTAAATGTCAAATTACCATTACCATCAGTGTATTTGACAATGCCGTTAGCATCGCTATCATTCAAGTAAGTAGCCACACCATCGTTTGTTGTCAAAAGCAATGGACGATAAGCTTGGTTACGGTGAGCCGCACCCATGTTAATTGTCAAGTTGCTTGTCAAACGAAGGGCTGGTTGGTTTGAAACGATAACTGCCATACCTTGGTTGCGTGTTTCTGCTGTACCAGCATCAGAAGCACTGTTAGCCCCTGTACCATAACGTACAGATGTCAAGACACCTGCAGCATCCCAACCATTAGTATTACCATAACCGATGTAGTTAACCTTCATATCTTGACCACCGGCTGCATAGCGGATACGACCTTTCAAGAGGGTTTCAATAGCATCATAATATGGTGATTTTTTAGCCATATATTGACCATCATCTGTGTACATGTCTCCATAGTAAACACGTGGCACAGTGTCCTTATGCGTAAGCATCAAGGCATATGCTGATGGGATGTTATATTGTGTGTATTGCTTGTTAGCACTACGCATGTCTCTGTTGTAGATTTCAAAGGCTTTCTTCATTTCATCAAGAGTGAAGGTATTCCCTGTTGATTGAGGGTTGATTTCATTTTTGATGATTTGACCAATGATTGATTGTACCTCTGAATCGTGGGCACGAACAAATGAGTAGTTAGCCATACGTTTAGAGTTTTTACCACTTTCAGAACGGTCATTTAAACTATTTGAAATGAGTGGTTCAACTCCTGAACGGTTACCAATTGGACGCAAGAGTGAATATACCAATGCCAAGTGCATAGGGTCATCCATTGGCAATTGAGCACCTTTGGTGTCTTCATTGTAGTAGGCATCATTGTGAGACCATGCTTCCAAGATAGACAAGTGCTTAATAGCTTGTTCTTGGCTTTGATCAGAACCATACTTAGCTTTGAAGTAATCTGAAGCAATTTGGAGAAGGTCAGCATTGACATTATCCACGGCATCGACACGAACACCATCGAAGTTTTCATCTTCAGAACCACCAGTGATAGTACCGATGTTCATGATGTAGTGGAGCCAGTTCAACTGCTCAGCTTGAACCGCTGGGTTTGAGTTGTCGATATCATTAGCCAACAAGAACTCGAAACCACCGTTACTTGTATCCTTAGTATACTTAGGATTGTGTTTACCTGTTTGGCTAGTTGGTGTGCGGTTCAAGAGACGATAGTCAGAGTTAGCATGACTTGTACGACTATCGTTGTTATAGAGAAGGGCACCACCTTGCAAGTGATCGCTGTTATCAAGATTTTCAGAAGTTGAATTCCAACCTGGTTGGGTCTTCACGAAATTTTTGATAGTTGTACGCAACCAGTCAGTGTTGCCTTCACGCGCAATACGTTCTTCAATACGTTTTTGAACTTCAAGCGCTGCTTGGTCCATTTGGGTTTGTGAGCTGAATGACGTATAGGTCTGATTGGTACCGAGACCTTGCTCCTTCATGTAGTTGAGGTAGCTCGCTTGGATAGCCTTGCTTGGCCACCAAACTGTAAGCAATGGACGTTTGTCATTTTCAGTTGAGGCAGTCCACTCTTTACCATCTTTCAAGATTTCTTTTGGACGGTACCATGTGTTGGCAGTGAAGTAACCATCAACAAGTTCGATATCTTTATCAGTTGTACCATAAAAGGCATTCTTGTCACCATTTACAGTAACGTTTGTGTTTGTGCTATCAGCTGATGAACCTGTTCCACCGTTCTTGTCGAAACGGTATTCTTTTTGGTTAGACAATTCACCAGTTTCAGCGTTGAAGTATTGGCTTCCGCCGTTACGTTCAAGGACATAGTTCTTACGAATAGTGCCGTCATCTTCAACGTAGTATTGTTTTCCATCAATTGTTTTGATGTGACTTGGACCATCAGTTACGACAGTGTTAGTTGCTGGAAGGTCGTTGTTTACTACTGTGACAGTATTGTTGGCATTGTTAGTATTGCCGTTAACTAGGGTAGCACGACGGCCTCCTGTAGGACCACGTCGAGCACCAGTCGCACGACGTTCACGTGTCGCTGCGCGATCAGTAACTGTTGTTGTGTCAGTTGTAGTGTTGTTATTTGTCGTATCAACAGCTGTATCATTGGTTGCTGTTGTATCTGTTGTAGTTGCCGCACGATCAGTACCGACAGTCGATGCCGTATCAACAGCATTCGCTGCAACTGTATTTGTAGTATCAGTTGTCAAATCGAAGGTTGCTGTTGGAGCTGCTTGGTCAGTTGTGACATCATTTGTCGTTGCAACTGCTGTAGTTGGATCCTGAGCAGCCGTTGTATCGTTAGATACAGTACCCGTATCAACAGTAATATCGGGGATGGCTACAGTAGCATCCGTATGTTCGTCGGCCTGAACGACACCGTCGTTAGTTCCTAAAGAAACCGCTGAGACTGCACCGAGCGACATCCCTGTAACTGCGATGGTTACCCATTGTTTCTTAACTTTGTGCATTTTATAATGTACTTTTTTGTCCATAATAAAAAGACTCCTTTTTCCCATTTATAGCTTCATTCTAAATCATTGAAAGCTTTTTTTCAATAAGATTCGATAAATTTTCATAATTTTTAGAAAAGTCCTTTTGTTGTTTTAATAACATTAGTTTTAAATGAGTGTTTATAATTATAGACATGCTCATTTTAGTTCGTTGAGAAACAGATAACTGACACTCTATGGCTATTTAGAATGATTATTGATAAGACCTCCTTTTAATGGGATTACAAGGAAATCTAATGAAAATTCACAAAATCCTTAAAGCACTTCTCTCAAAGCGACCAAAAATACTATCCTTACCAAACCATTAGGTCTGTTAGGATAGTATTTTTTTTAGACTATCTTCTCATACAAAAACTAAATTCTAACTATCTAAGCCATTCATTACTTACTGAGGTGTCAGAGGGTCAAGTTTGGTTACTCTAGTGCTAATTAAAAATACTCTTTCCCATCAAAAACAAAGGGAACAAAAACCAGATAATTCATCATAAAAAAATGCCTCAAATGCCTATCTACCCTGCTGAAAACAAGGAAAACGGAGTATAATAAAGGTGAAAAGAGTTAAACTATTTAGCAACAAATAGAGGGGTCGGTGAGAAAGATGTCAGTACAACATACAAACTTCAACACAAGACAAGATAAGGGTAAGACTGGTCAAGAGGTCAATAATCAAGAGCTCATTAAGAATAATTCTCCAGACAACAGTCTTGCTTCTATTTTCCTTGCAGTCGCCTTTTATTTAGCTATCGTTTATCTTGCCTTATTTTTGCTCTTAGGCCTGTCAAATCCTTGTGGAATGCTTATAATAATTTTCCTAGCACCTAATTTGATTAGTTTTATCATCGCAACTATCTTAACAGGAATAGGACGTAAAAAAGCTAGTAAAAACTTCTTATACACAAGCATCGTTTTTTATATAGCTTCTATCGTTTTGGCCTATGACCCTGTGAACTGCACCCCAAAAGTTAGACAGAAAAAATCTAACTTTTGAGGTGTTTTTAT
>OOCW01002315.1_pt1 | contig 11014 bp, 8 predicted proteins | sample 1671201 | NCBI WGS metagenome assembly OOCW01 (sample SAMN06348132, study PRJEB24527) | human gut metagenome | biome: human gut; feature: ankylosing spondylitis patient; material: feces | host: Homo sapiens | place: China | collected 2015-10
TGATCGCGGACTACGAAAGCCCCGACCGCCCGGCGCACAGCAAGCTGGATGCGCCTAAGAGCTACGGCCTGAGCCTTGGCCACAAGCACCTGCCGGAGATGCAGAAGATTAGCGGCCTTGCGCACACGCCGATGTTCGTGCCGGTGGTGTGCGACTACTACTGCGGCATGCAGGTGCTGGTGCCGCTGGATCTTACTCTTGCGGGCACTACCGCCGAGGCCGTGGCTGCCGCCCTTGCGGATTACTACAAGGACGCCGCCACCGTCAAAGTGCACGGCCTGAACGAGCCGCTGCCGGAAAACGGTCTGTACTCCAACGCCATGGCGGGCACCGACCGCATGGAACTGTACCTGACCGTGAACGCCGCGGGAGATCAAATGATGCTGGTCTCGCTGTTTGATAATCTGGGCAAGGGCTCCTCCGGTGCCGCTGTCCAGTGCATGAACCTGATGCTGGGACTGGAAGAGACCGAAGGGTTGGAATAAAGATGGCTCGCCCTCTCAGGCGCTGACGCGCCAGCTCTCCCAAAGGGAGAGCTTCTGGCAAAAAGATAAGGTTTCCCTCTTGCTGAAAAGCTCCCCCTTTTGGGGGAGCTGGCAATGCCGCAAGGCATTGACTGAGAGGGTTCGTCCTGTGGGAAAGGAAGATCATTATGCAGTATCAAGAAGTTGCGGGCGGCATCTGCGCGCCCAAGGGCTTTGCAGCGGCTGGCGTGCACTGCGGCATCCGCGCAAACCATGCAGAAAAATACGATCTGGCACTCATCAAGGCGGACGTGCGCTGCGCCGCCGCCGGTGTGTACACCACCAACAAGGTCTGCGGCGCACCCATCAAGGTGGACCGCGCCCACCTGAAGGACGGCTATGCACAGGCGATCATCGTGAACAGCGGCAACGCCAACACCTGCGCCGCCAACGGCGTGGCTCTGGCCGAAGAATGCTGTGAGCTGGTGGGCAAGGAGCTGGGCATCGACCCGCAGGACGTTCTGCCCGCTTCCACCGGTGTCATCGGCCAGCCCATGGTCATCGACCCCTTTGCCCGGGGCATTCCCGCCGCCGCCGCAAAGCTGGCCGCAGACGAGCAGGGCAGCGCCGATGCCGCCACCGCCATCATGACCACCGACACCCACAAAAAGGAATACGCCATCCAGTTCGAGCTGGGCGGCAAGGTGTGCACCGTGGGTGCCATTGGCAAGGGCAGCGGCATGATCGCCCCCAATATGGCCACCATGCTGGCCTTCTACACTACCGATGCGGCGGTGTCCCCCATCCTGCTGGAAAAGGCCCTCAAGACTGTGGTGCCCGGCACCTACAATCAGATGAGCGTGGATCTGGACACCTCCACCAACGATACCCTCATCGTCATGGCTTCCGGCCTTGCAGGCAACCCGGAGATCTGCGAGGAGAACGCGGACTACGAAGCCTTTGTTGCCGCGCTCACCGCCATTGCAGAGCACATGTGTGCCGAGCACGCCGGTGACGGCGAGGGTGCCACCCACCTCATCACCTGCGAAGTGACCCACGCCCCCGACCTGAAGACCGCCCGTGCCGTCAGCCGCAGCGTGGTGTGCTCCAACCTGTTCAAGGCAGCGGTGTTTGGCCGCGATGCCAACTGGGGCCGCATCCTGTGCGCCATCGGCTACACCCCCGGCGATTTCTCCATTGATAAGGTCTGCGTCTGGCTTTCCAGCAAGGCGGGCGAGGTGTATGTGTGCGAGAACGCCGCCTACCACCCCTACAGCGAGGAGGAGGCCGCCAAGGTGCTGGCCGAGCATGATATCCTGGTCAAGGTGGACATGGGCACCGGCGATGCATCCGCCAAGGCCTGGGGCTGCGATCTGACCTACGATTACGTCAAGATCAACGGCGACTATAGAACATGATGTGCCCGGTGGGCAATGATGTGTTTCGCACAGTGAAACATGAGGCGTGCGCGTAGCGCACAATGAGGAAATGCCAACGGCAGATATCCCAATGCGCGCAGCGTGCATCATTCCGGCGCAGCCGGAACATCATTGCGCAGCGCATCATTTGCCGGAAACCGGCAAACATCATTTCTGTGGCAAGGAGAGTATATGAAAAACGAAGAAATGGCGCGCCTTTTCTCTGAGGCGACACCCTACATCCAGAAGTATCACGGAAAGACCATGGTCGTGAAATACGGCGGCAATGCCATGATCAACGAAGAACTGAAAAATGCCGTCATGAACGATCTGGTCACCCTTACCCTGCTGGGTGTGCGCGTGGTGCTGGTGCACGGCGGCGGCCCGGCCATCAACGAGATGCTGAAGAAAGTGGGCGTGGAGAGCCATTTCGCAAACGGTCTGCGCGTGACTGACGATGCCACCATGGAGATCGTGCAGCAGGTGCTGGCCGGTAAGGTGAACAAGGATCTGGTGGCAAAGCTGCGCGGCCGCGGCGTGGGCCTGTGCGGCATGGACGGCCAGATGCTGCGCTGCACCGAGCTGGACCCCCAGCTGGGCCATGTGGGCGAGATCGTGCATGTGGACGCTACCCTGATCGCAAGCCTGCTGGACGGCGGCTTCATCCCCGTGATCGCCACGGTGGGCATGGACGATCTGGGTCAGGCCTACAACGTGAACGCCGACACCGCCGCTGCGCAGATCGCGATTGCGCTGAAAGCGGAGAAGCTGGTATCCATGACCGATATCGCGGGCCTGCTGCGGGATAAGGACGACGAGAGCACCCTCATCCCCGAGGTGGAGGTGTCCGAGATCGAGGGCTACAAGTCCGCCGGTGTCATTGCGGGCGGCATGATCCCCAAGATCGGCGGCATGGCCGATGCCATCTATCAGGGCGTGCACGAGGCGGTCATCATCGATGGCCGCGTGCCCCACTCCATCCTGCTGGAGCTGTTCTCCAACCGCGGCTCCGGCACCCGCTTCTACCGCCGCAGCCACCGCGAATAAGCATTGCGCAGGTGCCGTGCAGGCGGTATAATAAGAAAAATGACCCTCTCAAGCCTTTGCCAGCATTTTCTGGCGCGTCAGCGCCTGAGAGGGTTTTTATCGTCAGTAGGAGGTACACCTATGGATTCTGAAAAGGTCATCAAGCGGGACGGCGAATACGTCCTGCACACCTATAACCGCAACCCCATCGTGCTGGAAAAAGGCCACGGCCTGCGTGCCATCGGGCCCGAAGGCCAGCAGTATCTGGATTTTACCAGCGGCATCGGTGTCAACAGTCTGGGCTACTGTGATCTGGACTGGGCCGAAGCCGTTTCCGAGCAGGCCCATAAGCTGCAGCACTCCTCCAACCTCTACTACACGGCCCCCTGCGGCAAGCTGGCCAAAAAGCTGTGCAAGCGCACCGGAATGAGCAAGGTTTTCTTCGGCAACTCCGGTGCCGAGGCCAACGAGGGCGCCATCAAGGCCGCCCGTAAGTACAGCGTGGACCACTACGGCAAGGACCGCACCACGGTCATCACGCTGGTGAACAGCTTCCACGGCCGCACCATCGCCACCCTGACCGCCACCGGTCAGGAGGTGTTCCACAACTACTTCGGCCCCTTCAACGAGGGCTTCCTGTATGCTCCGGCAGGCGATATCGAAGCGCTGGAGGAGCTGGTGGACCGCACCACCTGCGCCGTGATGCTGGAACTCATTCAGGGCGAGGGCGGTGTGATGGCGCTGGACCCGGACTACGTGCAGGCCGTGCGCAAGCTCTGCGACGAAAAAGACCTTGTGCTCATCGTGGACGAGGTGCAGACCGGCGTGGGCCGCACCGGCACCTTCCTGTGCTGCGAGCACTACAACCTCAAGCCGGACGTGGTCACGCTGGCCAAGGGTCTGGGCGGCGGCCTGCCCATCGGCGCAGTGCTGATGAACGAAAAGGTAGCCGAGGGCATGGGCCCCGGCACCCATGGCTCCACCTTCGGCGGCAACCCGGTGGTCTGCGCCGGTGCCAACGTGGTGGTGGACCGCATGGACCAGAGCTTCCTTGCCAATGTCAACGAGCGCGCCGTCCAGCTGCGCGCAGGCATCGCAAAGCTGCCCCATGTCAAGAGCATTTCCGGCATCGGCCTGATGGTGGGCATCGAGTTCTACGACCTCAAGGCCGCAGATGTGCTGGCCGCCTGCCGCGAAGCGGGCCTGCTGGTGCTGACAGCCAAGACCCGCCTGCGCCTGCTGCCGCCGCTGACCCTCAGCGAGCACGATGTGGACATGGCGCTGGAGATCCTGAGCGATGTGCTGGGCAAGATGGAGCCGACGGCTCCGAAGGAGCAGGCATGAAAAATCTGCTGAGAATGAGCGACCTCTCCCCTGCCGAGCTGACCCACATTCTGGATGTGGCCGACCAGCTCAAGGCACAGCAGAAGCTGGGCGGCACGGCCCCGCTGCTGGCGGGCAAAACGGTGGCTCTGATGTTCTCCAAGGCATCCACCCGCACCCGTACCAGCTTTGAGGTGGGTGTGTACCAGCTGGGCGGTCTGGGCAACTACATGAACACCGCCGAGCTGCAGGCCGGGCGCGGCGAGCCCCTCAAGGACACCGCCCGGGTGCTGGGCCGCTACTACGACTGCGTGGTGTGGCGCACCTACCGCCAGAGCGATCTGGAAGAGTTTGCCGAGCTGGCCGGTGTGCCGGTGATCAACGGCCTGACGGATTACGCCCATCCCTGTCAGGTGCTGGCCGACCTGATGACCATTCGGGAGCGCCGGGGCAGCCTTGCAGGCCGGAAGCTCTGCTTTGTCGGCGACGGCAGCAGCATGGCAAACAGCCTCATCGTGGGCGGACTGCTGGCTGGGATGCAGGTCACCTGCGTCTGCCCGCAGAGCTACCGCCCGGCGGCGGATGTGCTGATGTTCGCCCACAAGTACGGCAGCGCCTTCCACCTGACCGCAGACCCTGCCGAGGGTATTCAGGATGCCGATGTGGTGGCAACGGCTGTGTGGAACACCGCCAAGCCCGGCACGCCGGAAAGTGAGCAGCGCCTGCGGGATTTTGTGGGCTATCAGCTCACAGGCAAGCTGCTGGAAAGCGCAAAGCCCGATGTCATGGTGCTGCACTGCCTGCCCGCCCACCGGGGTGAGGAGATCTCCTCGGCGGTGTTCGAGCAGCACGCACCGGAGATCTTCGATGAAGCCGAGAACCGCCTGCACGTGCAGAAAGCCGTGCTGGCCATTCTCCTGGCGGGGAAATAAAATTGCATAAAGTGCAAGAGCCTCTGCCATTGGCAGGGGCTTTTTGTATCCCAGTCCTTGCACATCCTGTCTGAAAATACTGTAAAATTCTTGTGCCCTTTGCCGATTGACGAAAACCGATCCGGTTTGCTATACTGAGCGTGGTCAATCAAGTAAGGTTTGTTACTCTCCGGAGGCTTTCCCTTATCCATTGCAGATAGGGGTGAACTTTCGGTTTTTTTCTTTCTATGGGGGTTGTGGGAAGATGAAGGTCATTAAAAACATCAATAACAACATCTCCCTTTGTCTGGACAGCCGCAACAACGAGGTTGTAGCCTTCGGGAAAGGCATTGGTTTCACAAAGCCACCCTATGATGTACCACTTTCCAAAATCGACCGCACCTTTTACGATGTGGACGAGGAACAGTTGGCCGTGCTCAACCGCATCCCGGAAAATGTGCTGGAAGCCGCCGCCGAGATCGTAGACCTTGCCAACGAGAAGATGGACAACCAGTTCCGGGAGAACGTGGTGTTCACGCTGGCAGATCACATTGATTTTTCCGTTCAGCGCTACCGCAAAAACATCAACATCAAGCTGCCGCTCTTTTACGAGGTGCGCCAGCTTTATCCCAAAGAATCCGAGATCGGAAAACAGGCATTGAACATCCTGAAAAAGCGGCTGGATATCGCCCTTCCTCAGGAGGAAGCCGCCGCCATCGCTCTACATTTTGTCAACTACAAGGCACAGGCGGAAACCACACCGGACATCGACTATGGTTCCATCATTGAGCAGGCTACGGGTATTATTGAACAGGAACTGCAGGTGACGGTGGATCGTGACAGTTTCAACTACTACCGGTTCGTCACCCACATGCACTACATGATGAAGCGTACCTTGGATGACGCCATGATCGACACCCAGAACCGGGATATTTTTGAATCCATGAAAAAAGAGTATCCCTCCATTTATTCCTGCTCGGTCAAGGTAGCCGCCCTGATCGAACAACAGCTGAAAAAATCTCTTTCCGAAGAGGAGATCCTATATCTGATCCTACACATCAATCGTTTGTGTGCTCGTGAGGATTGTGACCGATAAAGGCATACCGCCTTTGGAGGGCTTTACCCCAGAGTACCGCAGAAGATGCACCGTGTCTGTCCATCTGGTCAGCCGGTACACGCTTTGCGGTGCGCTGGGGTTTTTATTTGGAAACAGAACCGACCGGGAGCGCGCCCCGAACGGGTTTGTGATAAATCTTCCAGAAAAAACACTTGGAAAACTGTTTTTCAAAAACAGGAGGAGAACAAAATGGCAAACAAATATGATACGATGGTCAGTAGCATCGTTGACCTGGTCGGCGGAAAAGAAAACATCCGCTCTTTTGCACACTGCGTTACACGGCTGCGCTTCAATGTAAAAGACAAGGGGCTGGTGGATGAAGCCAAAATCCGGGAATTGCCGGGTGCGGTAGGCACGCAATGGTCTGGTAATCAGCTGCAGGTAATCATCGGCAATGATGTGGAGAACGTTTACAAGCAGATCGCAAAGGCGAATAATCTTGCCGTGGAGCCGGAAGTGTCTGCCGAGAGTGCAGATGAAAAGAAGAAAAACATTGTTGTAAAGCTGATTGAAATGCTTTCTGGCTGTGTGATCCCGCTGGTTCCCATTCTGATGGGCGCGGGCATGATAAAGGTCTTTTATCTGCTTGCCGTCCGTTTAGGAATCCTTTCCACGGAAAGCTCTACCTATATGGTGCTGGACTTCGTCAATAACGCAGCATTTTATTTTCTGCCGGTCTTTGCTGGTGCAACTGCCGCAAAAAAGTTTGGCGGCAGTATGAGCATAGGCATGCTGGTGGGTGCGATGCTGATCCATCCCACCTTTATCTCGGCAGTAAGCGGGGGTACGGCACTAACGATTTTTGGACTGCCAATCTACGCAACAAGCTATACTAATTCCATTTTCCCGGTGATCCTGTCGGTATGGGTCATGTCCAAGATTGAAAATTTCCTGAAAAAGCATGTGCCGGAGTGGCTGCGCGCTATTGCTGTGCCGACTCTGACTCTTCTCATCATGATCCCGGTGGCGTTCTGCGTGGTCGCCCCCATCGGTGCATTCATGGGTACCTATCTTGCCAAGGCGATCATGTTCTTGTACAGCACTCTCGGCTTCCTTGCCTATGGCATTTTTGGCGTGTTGTTCCCCATCATGGTCATGTTTGGCATGCACACGGCACTTACACCGTACAGCGTTCAGCTGATGTCTACGGTAGGTTATGAGCCGTGCTCCATTATGAGCTTTGTTTCTACCTGTACCCTGACTGCGATAAGCCTTGCCGTGGCGATCCGGACCAAGAACGAGAATATGCGTTCCACGGGCTATTCCTGCGCGCTGACTGCATTTGTGGGTGGCGTGACAGAACCGGCAATGTTCGGCATTGGACTGCGTTTTAAAAAGCCGTTTATCTGTGCGCTGATCGGTAATTTTGTGGGCGGCTGTGTTGCCGGTCTGTATGGCGTGCAGTGCTATGCATTGGGACCTGCCAATATCCTGAATGTGGCAAAGTTTATTGGCGGCGAGGGCATGGGCAACTTTGCATTTGCTATGCTGGGTGCAGCAGTGGCATTTGTGGTGACTTTTGTGCTGACCTGCCTTGCGTACCGCAGCAGCGACCCGATGACGGAGGGCTGATCCATGAAATTTTCGGAAGGTTTTTTATGGGGTGGTGCAATTTCCTCCAGTCAGGCGGAAGGCGCATATCTGGAGGATGGCAAGGGCCTGAGCACAACAGATTTTATGACATCTGGCACAAAAACAAGCCCTCGCAGAATTACGAAGACACTGGAAAAAGATGCGTACTATCCGAGCCATAAAGCAATTGATTTTTACCACCACTATAAAGAGGACATCCGGCTGTTCGGCGAGATGGGTTTTAAAGTGTTCCGTTTGTCCATTGCATGGTCGAGAATCTACCCGAATGGAGATGAACTCCAGCCGAACCGGGCTGGGCTGGAGTTTTATCACGATGTTTTCCATACCTGCCACGCCTACGGCATCGAACCTTTGGTGACGATCTGCCATTACGATATGCCGCACGCCCTTAGCGTAAAATGGAACGGGTGGGCAGACCGGCGTTGCATTGAACTGTTTGAGCGATACTGCCGGACTTTGTTTGCAGAATACGGTCACGAAGTAAAATACTGGCTGACCTTCAACGAAATGAACATCCTTACGGCACCGATGTGCGGGTACCTGTGCGCAGGCATCCAGCCCGCTGGTGCAGAGGGGACATTCGGTCCTGGAGCAATAGACCAGCACGAAACGCCGGAGCGGAGAAACCTGCGGTTTCAGGCACTACACCACCAGTTTGTGGCAAGTGCAAAAGTAGTGGCTCTGGCACATGAAATGATGCCAGCAGCTAAAATCGGCTGTATGATGTCCAGCCAGTGTACCTACCCGCGCACCTGTGATCCGGATGACCTGCGGGCAGCGCAGGAACAGCGGCAGATCGTCAACTATTTTTGCGGTGATGTTCAGGTACGCGGCAGATATCCGGGGTATATCAAACGGTATTTTCAGGAAAATGATATCCGGATCACGATGCAGCCGGAGGATGCGGAGATCCTGCAAAATGGCTGCGTAGATTTTTACAGCTTCTCGTATTACCAGAGCCGATGTATCAGTGCAAATCCGGGGGATGAGGCCGTGGCCGGAAATATGGCAGTAGGTGTCAAAAATCCGTATCTGCCCATGACGCAGTGGGGGTGGCAGGTGGATGAAAAAGGACTGCGTTATTATCTCAATGAAGTCTATGACCGCTACCAGATCCCCCTCATGGTGGTAGAAAACGGACTGGGTGCGCAGGATGTGCTGCAGGCAGACGGAACGGTACATGACCTGTACCGGATCGACTATCTGCGCAGACACATCAGTCAGATGGCAGAAGCAATCAAGGATGGTGTAGACCTGATGGGCTATACTCCCTGGGGCTGCATCGACCTTGTGTCCGCTTCCACCGGCGAGATGGCAAAGCGCTACGGCTTTGTATATGTAGACGCAGACGATTCCGGCAACGGCACCTTTAAACGTTATAAAAAAGACAGTTTTTATTGGTATAAGAAGGTAATTGAAACGAACGGCGAAGAACTGTAACCTGCTCTGAACCAAAAATAACGCCTGCCATTTTCAGTTGGCAGGCGTTATTTTTATGCAGACATCAAACCTTTGCCGCACCGCGGTCGAGGATCTTATCGAACCGGGCAAAGAAGGTGATGGTGGTGATGGTGGCGGCCAGAATGTCGCTGACCGGCTCGGCCAGAAACACGCCGAACACCGGGTTCGGCAGCAGGTGCGGCAGGATGAAGATGAGCGGGATCAGCAGGATGATCTTGCGCAGGCAGGCCAGCAGCAGGCTGACCTTGGCCTGCCCCAGCGCCATAAAGCTTTGCTGGCAGGCGATCTGGAAGCCCATGGCAAAAATGCCCGCCATGTAAATGCGCATGGCCCACGTGGTGTACTGGATCAGTGCGGTGTCCGAGGTGAAAATGCCCGCCACCGCGCCGGGAAACAGCATCATCAACAGCCAGAACAAGCAGGTGTAGGCCCCGCACAGCGTCAGCTGAAAACGGAAGGCTTCCTTGACGCGGGCCTTCTTGCCTGCGCCGAAGTTGAAGCTCATCACCGGCTGTCCGCCCTGACAGATGCCCTGAATGGGCAGCGTGCACAGCTGGGATGCGCTGGTGATGACGGTCATGGCACCCACAGCCACATCGCCGCCGTACCGCGCCAGACTGGAGCTGAAGCTGATGGAAAGCAGGCTCTCGGTGGAGAGCATCACAAAGGTGGAGATGCCCAGAGCCATCACCGGCAGGATGACATTGCGCTCCGGGCGCAGATAGTCCCTGCGCAGGCGCAGGATGGTCTTTTTGCCGGTGAGAAAGCGGATGATCCATGCCGCGCCCACGGCCTGACTGAGCACCGTGGCAATGGCCGCGCCCCGCACGCCCAGCCCGAACCCGAAGATCAGGATGGGGTCGAGGATAATGTTGATCACCGCGCCGATCACGGTGGTAAGCATACTGGTCTTGGCAAAGCCCTGCGTGGTGATAAAAGGGTTCATGCCCAGCACCACCAGCACGAACACCGAGCCTGCAATGTAGATGCGGCTGTAGCTCAGGGCGTACGGCAGGGTGGCATCGCTGGCACCGAACAGCCGCAGCAGCACCGGTGCCCCGGCATAGAAGCCGATGGTCAGCACCACGGCAAAGAACATCAGTACGGTAAAGCTGTTGGAGACGATCTTTTCGGCCTGCTGCCTGTCCCCCTGCCCCAGAGCAATGGCGGTGCGGGGCGCGCCGCCCGCGCCCACCAGCATGGCAAAAGCGTTCAGCAGCATCAGAATGGGTGTGAACAGCCCCACGCCGGTCAGCGCTGCCGCGCCAATGCCCGCAATGTGGCCGATGTAAATGCGGTCCACGATGTTATACAGCAGGTTCACCACCTGCGCCACCACGGCGGGGATCATGAGCTGCAGCATCAGCTTTTTGATGCTGCCGGTGCCCATATCTTGTTTTGCCTGTGCCATTGGAATGCTCTCCTCTGTACTTCAAATTTGAAAAATATCGTTCCTATTATACTCGGCTCCCGCCCAAAAGAACAGCCTTTTTTGCAAAGAAACCGCGCTTTCTGCCCCAAAAACGCAAAACGGCACGGCTGCGTATGGCTTGCAGCCGTGCCGTGCCGTAACGGGAGAAAAGTGTTGACGGAAAACCGCTTTTTTGCTATACTGTAAAGGCTAATATATGGAGATGTATCGAAGCGGTCGTAACGAGAACGACTCGAAATCCAAGTGGATGCTTCGCCGGATGTCTCCAT
>OOCW01002326.1_pt1 | contig 10951 bp, 9 predicted proteins | sample 1671201 | NCBI WGS metagenome assembly OOCW01 (sample SAMN06348132, study PRJEB24527) | human gut metagenome | biome: human gut; feature: ankylosing spondylitis patient; material: feces | host: Homo sapiens | place: China | collected 2015-10
GCACCGCAAAAAAGTGCAGCGGTGCAGACAAGAAAAGTTCGACGTTTCAAAAATGGTCACCTCGCTGTGTTTTTTGGAAAGCTGTAGTCTCCACCATAGGCGAAGAGAGCAATGCAATTGGACTCATAACGAATGGTATCACAGATAAACAAAGAAAATCAATGACTTCTGTCGTATTTGACCATATATAATGTTGCGGTATCCATATCCCATACGGCTAACGTCCATGTGGGGAAAGACGATGCGGCAGCTTTCCGAACGATTTTTTTCATGTCGGACACAACAGGAGTATACCCAAGTTGGAATGAAAATTTTCCGTTTTTCCGGAACGGAAGGTCCAAATCGCTTTCTGAATACAGTGTCATAATGCGTTGCTTGCCGCCCATATCGTATTAACGCCAAATGATACCCATTCACACACGATTTTCTGGGGGTGTGTTTCGATACCGTTCGGGAGAGCGCTTGCATGGCATGCAAGAGGTCACCGGTTCGATCCCGGTATTCTCCACCAAAAAAGCACTGTACTTCGTTGGAAGTACGGTGCTTTTCTTTTTGCATCTGCGGACTCTGACAATGCAGTCCGTCTGGCCTTATCGACGCTCAAAGCCGAGATAGCGGGTGCCCTGAAAACTCAGCTTTCCAATGTCGCCCTCCACAAGCATTCCGTAGTCCGAACCATCTACTTCGAGTTCCATGCGGTCGCCGCTTTCCACCTGAAAGGTCGCATAATAGGTCGTGAACGTATGCATCATCGTATTGTCCGTATGGTGGCGAGAAACTTCCGTGCGCTTTGCCACCACCGTTGCCGGAACGGTCAGCCGCGGCGAATGGTTGTTTTTGTTCCATGTGCTGATATTTCCGATGATGGTGTATAGGATCGTGCCCAAAACCACAAGGAACAGGATAGGAAACAGAATGCTGAACAGCATATCAAATCCAGCGTAAAACATCTTACTCCTCCAGGATCTCATTCAAAAGCTCTTTGACGTCCTCCAGAAAGGATTCCTCGCCGAGCGTGTTCATCTTAAAAAACACCGCCTGACTGCCGCCTGCGGTGATGGCGGACAGCCGGATGGGGCTGTCACCGTTCTGGAACATGGTCAGCGTCAGACTCAGGCGGTTGCCGCCCATCATGCTGTACCGCTCAAACACGCGGACACTGCACCGTGCTTCGCCCTCCTTGAAATCGCTGCCCGCTTCCAGGTCGGCAGACCAGCTGCTGTCCGGGATCTCCTGTTCCAATTTGCGGAGAAGCGTGTTGAATTTCTGATTGCGGATGGTCTTTTCAAAAATCGCCATAGAGGGCCCTCCATTCTGCCAACGAAATTCGGTCTGTTTGCCTTAAATACGGACAGGCGGCAATAAAAATTGCAGAAAAACACCCGGAAAGTAAAATTTTCCGGAGCCGCGCACGAAAAAAGGACTACTGCACAATTTTCAGTGCAGCAGTCCTTTTGCGTATCGGGAAAAACAGGTGCTCAGCCCTCGGAGGCAAAGAACTCCTTGGTCAGCTTGACCACGGTGCCGGAGAGCAGCAGCAATGCGATAAGGTTGGGGATGCTCATCAGGCCGTTGAAGGTGTCGGCGATGCTCCACAGCAGGCCCAGGTCCACGGTCGCGCCCAGAATGGACACGAAGGAGTACACCACAAAGAAGGGCTTTGCCACCTTGTCGCTGTGGCAGAGGAACACCAGGAAGCGGGAGCCGTACAGACCCCAGCCGATGATGGTGGAGAAGGCAAAGCAGCAAAGCGCCACGGCGGTAAAGATGGAAGCCCAGCCGCCGTAGGTGGTGGTAAAGCCGGAGATGGTCAGCTCTGCACCGGCTGCGGTGCCATAGTTCACGGGGGTGCCGCTGCACAGGATGACCATGGCGGTCAGGGTGCAGATGATGATGGTGTCGGCAAACACCTCAAAGATGCCGAACATGCCCTGCTTCACCGGCTTTTTGGTGTCGGCGCAGGCATGGGCGATGGAGCCGGTGCCAAGGCCGGCCTCATTGGAAAAGATGCCGCGGGAGACGCCCTTCTGCATGCTGATGAACAGGCTACCGATGGTGCCGCCGGTGAAGGCAGCGGGGTTGAAGGCACCGGCCACGATGGACTCCAGCACATAGGGCAGGCGGGGCAGGTTGAGCCCTACTACGCCCACAGCCAGCACGATGTAGAACAGCGCCATGAAGGGCACCAGCTTTTCGCTCACGCTGCCGATGCGCTTGATGCCGCCCAGCAGCACCATGGCCACCAGCATGGCCACGATGATGCCCGCGATGAGGTTCAGCGTGCTCAGGAAACCGCTGCCCACCACACCGTATTCCAGCAGGGCGGTGTCCACGGCGGCCACGATGGTGTTGACCTGGGTGGCATTGCCGGTGCCGAACACGGTCAGCACGCCGAACAGCGAGTACAGAAATGCCAGGAACTGCCAGCGCTTGCCCAGACCGTTCTTGATGTAATACATGGGGCCGCCCACCCACTCGCCGGTCTCACTGCGCTCACGGAAATGCACGGCCAGGGTCACCTCGGCAAACTTGGTGCACATGCCCAGCAGCGCGGAGCACCACATCCAGAACACGGCACCCGGGCCGCCGATGGCAATGGCGCCTGCCACACCGGCGATGTTGCCGGTGCCCACGGTGCCGGCCAGTGCGGTGCACACCGCCTGGAAGGGGGTTATGGCACCGTCCGAAGCGTCCTTTTTGCGGAACATGCGTCCGATGGTGGTTTTGATGGTGTACGGGAATTTGCGGATCTGCAAAAAGCCGGTGCGCACGCTCAGCAGCAAACCCACACCAATGATGCACACCATGGCGGGCACGCCCCAGATAAAGTTGTTGACCGCCGTATTGACGGCCGTGATCGTCTCGATCATAATTCGTCCCACATCCTCTGTAAAGTCTTGCGTTCTGACACATTTTGTCAGCGCAATATAAAAACTATTCTACCGTATTTCTGCGTAGCTGTCAAATGAAATCCCTGCATTTATGCGCCCCGCAGGGCGACGGGAATGCAACAAAAAAGCAGGCCGCCGGGGTCGGGCAGCCTGCTGCAAAAGGGGCCGGAAAGGTTCAGTGCCGGGCCGCCGCGCGGTGGTACACCGGGTAGGCCACCAGTGCGGTGAGCACCTCGGTGATCCAGAAGGCGTGCCACACACCGTCCGGGCCAAGGCGGCCGCACAGCACTGCGGCCAGCGGCAGGATGAACACCACATAGCGGCACAGCGAGATCACCAGCGACGGCACGCCCTTGCCAAGGCCCTCCAGTGCGCCGGACGAGGTGGTGGACACTGCCGACACCACAAAGCCGATGCAGATGATGCGCAGGGCCTTGGCACCGGCGGCGATGGTATCGGGGTTGGAGGTGAACAGCCCGATGAGCTGCCCGGAGGCCAGCAGGCAGATGACCGTGCCCAGCGCCATGATGGCGATGCTCATGAACAGGGTGAGCTCGTACAGCTTCTTCACGCGGGCGTGCTCCCTGGCACCGTAGTTGTAGCCGATGAGCGGGCGCATGCCCTGCACGATGCCGTTGGCGGGCAGGTACAAAAAGGTCTGCAGCTTGTAGTAAATGCCCAGAATGACCACATAGCTCTGGGAGAACCCGGCAAGCAGGCTGTTGAGGAAGGTGACCAGCAGGGAGGGCAGAGCCAGGTTCAGGATGGCCGGCACGCCGATGGCGTACAGCTTGCCGTCCAGTGCAACGTCCGGGTGCAGGCCGCTGCGGCTCAGCCGCACCGGCAGTTCGGTGCGCAGGTAGACGAACAGGTACACGCACAGGTTCAGCAGCTGGCCGATGCCGGTGGCCAGCGCTGCACCGGCAATGCCCATGGCGGGCACCGGGCCCAGGCCGAAGATCAGGACGGGGTCCAGCAGGATGTTGCACACGCAGCCGAACACCAGCGCCACCATGGTCACCTTCATGCGGCCCACAGCCTGGAACATTTTTTCAAAGGCCAGCGCGGCCATATTGATGGTGGCAAACAGGAACACGATGGTGGAGTAGGTGATGCCGGAGGCCACAAGGCTCTCGTCGGTGGTGAACCGGCGCAAAAAGCCCGGCATGATGGCAATGCTCACTACCGTGATGACCACGCCGTGCAGCAGGCTGAGCACCATGCCGTGGGTGGCGGCGATCTCGGCCTTTTTGCGGTCGCCCGCACCCAGGTACAGGGCGATCATGGCGTTGATGCCGATACCAAAGCCGATGGCGATGGCGTTGGCAAAGTTCTGGATGGGGTATACCAGCGAGAGGGCGGTCATGGCGTCCTCGCTGATCTGCGCCACAAACAGGCTGTCCACGATGTTGTACAGGGAGTTGACCAGCATGGAGATCACGTTGGGCAGCGCCATGGACAACAGCAGCGGCAGCACGGGGCGTTCTTTCATAAAGGTATCGTTCATTGATTTCTCGCTCCTGACAGATCGAAAATGGAAAAAGACCGCAAAAAAGCCACACAATGGCTTTTTTGAAGTCATTGTGTGGCGAAAAGTAGCATAGTGCTGTAAAAATCCACACGGTTTTTATTGACTGAAGGATACCACATCCCCGGGGCATTGTCAAGGAGACTGGGCGCAAGAGTATGACTTTTATAGGCTTGACCATTTTTTGTGCAGGGATTACAATAAAATTGTAGCTTTTATAAAAAGGAGAAACCCGCATGAAATGGATGATCGCGTCCGACCTGCACGGGTCGTATTTCTATGCCAGCCAGATGCAGCAGGCGTTTGAACGGGAACAGGCCGACCGGCTGCTGCTGTTGGGGGACCTGCTCTACCACGGCCCCCGCAACGATCTGCCGGAGGGCTATGCGCCCAAGCAGGTCATGCCTCTGCTCAACGGTATGAAGGACCGCCTGCTCTGCGTGCGCGGCAACTGTGACGCCGAGGTGGACCAGATGGTGCTGGAATTCCCGGTGCTGGCAGACTATGCCGTGCTGCCAGTGGGCAGACGGCTGGTGTACGCCACCCACGGCCATGTCTACAACACCAAGACCCCGCCGCCGCTGGCCCCCGGCGACATTCTGCTGCACGGGCACACCCACATCCCGGCGTGGGAGCCCTTCGGGCAGGGCAGCCTCTACCTGAACCCCGGCTCGGTGAGCCTGCCGAAGGAGGGCAGCGCCCACAGCTACATGACGTTGGAAAACGGCTGCTTCCGGTGGAAAACCATGGACGGCCGGACCTACCACGAACTGACCCTGAGCGAAACCTGAACAACACAGCGCCCGCCTGCTTCCGGAGTGGTTCCGGTGCAGGCGGGCGCTGTGCTTATCCCAAAAAGAAGAAAGAAGAAGAGAGCAGAGTGGGGTTACTCGGCAGCGTAGGCGGAAGCGTTGCTGCCGGCGATACGGCCGAACACCACGAAGTCGCACACGGCATTGCCGCCGATGCGGTTGCCGCCGTGCACACCGCCGGTGGTCTCACCGGCTGCATACAGGCCGGGGATGACGCTGCCGTTGGTGTCCAGCACCTGTGCGTCGGTGTTGATCTTCAGGCCGCCCATGGTGTGGTGGATGCCCGGTGCGATCTTGATGGCGTAGTAGGGAGCGGTGGACAGGTCGCCGTCCATGCCGTTGCTGCGGCCGAACTCGGCGTCCTCACCGGCTGCCACAGAGGCGTTCCAGGTGTTCATGGTCTCCACAAAGTTGGCGGCAGCGTCGCCGGTCAGGCCCATCTCCTTGGCCAGACCCTCATAGCTGTCGGAAGAGACGGTCAGGCCGTTGCTGATGTACTTCTGGCAGGACTTCAGGTCGTCCACGATGCGCTGGTCAAAGATGATGTAGGCGTAAGCACCCGGCTGCTCCAGCTCGGCGTTGGAAACCGCGTCACGGGTGGACATGTCGTTGCAGAAGCGCTTGCCCTCGGCGTTGACCAGGATGCCGCCCATGCTGCGCACGCTCTCGGACACCAGCATGCCGGTCTCCTGATACACGGTGGGGTGCAGCTGGATCTGGTCCATGTCCACGGTGTCGGCACCAATGGCCTCAGCCATCAGGATGCCGTCGCCGGTGGCACCGGCGTGGTTGGTGGTCACGGCGTTGGCCAGGGCCGGGTTGAAGCTGGCCATCAGCTCAAAGTTGGCACCAAAGCCGCCGGCGGCAATGATCACGCTCTTGGCGTTGATGGTGTAGTCGTGCTCGGTGCTCTCGGCCTTGATGCCGCAGGCAGCGCCGTCGTTGGTCAGGATCTCGGTGGCCTTGGTGTTCAGCAGGATCTGCACGCCCAGCTTTTCGGCCTGAGCGTTCAGCTTTTCCACCAGATAGCTGCCCACGGCGCTGCCGTCCTCGGGCTCATGCAGATACTTGTGGGTGGTGCCGCCGGTGGCTGCCACCTTGGGCAGCGGGGCACCGATGGAGGTCAGCCAGTCGATGGCGTCGGAGCTCTGCTCGGCCATCACGGTCACCAGGCTGCGGTCGTTGATGCCGTGGCCGCCGTTGATGGTGTCCTCAATGAACTCCTGCACCCCGCTGTCGGTGATGCCCAGGTCGGCCTGATACTGGGTGTCGGCTGCGTTCATGCCGCCGGTGGCCTTCAGGCTGTTGCCGCCCACGATGGGCATCTTTTCCACCACGATGACCTTGGCACCGTTCTCGGCGGCCTGTGCGGCGGCGGTCAGACCGGCACCGCCGGCACCCACCACCACGACGTCACAGTCCAGCGTCTCGGCGGTCTTTTCCACGGTGGTGTCCGCAGCCTTGGCCACGGCAAAGGCGGAAGCGTCCAGTCCGGCGTTCTCCAGAGCGGCCTTCACAGCCTCCTTGAGGGCGTCGCTGGTCACGGTGGCACCGGCAATGCCGTCCACGTTGTAGCTGTTGGCAGCCACCATGGCATCCGGCAGCTGTTCGCAGGCCACAGAGCCGATGCCCTGGGTCTCGTTCTGCTCGGTGACAACGATGGAATAAATGGTGTCGGCGTCGGCGGTCACTTCCACGACGACGTCGCCTTCAATGCCTTTGGCCGAACCGGTTCCGGTGACTTTCCCGGCGGCGGAACTGGCGGTCTGGCTGCTGGAAGCGCCGCAGGACGCCAGCGACAGCAGCATGGCACCGGCCAGCACAGCGGTGCTGATGCGGTGCAGGATCCCGTTTTTCTTCATGGTTTTCCTCCTCAGAGATCTTCGTGTTGGGTGGGGCGGTCGATTTGTGATGGATTTCACGAGCGAGATTATAACACAACTTTCACAATTCCTGAAATTCATTTTTCTCATAAAAAGAATAGCCTGCGTGCATGGTTTGTGGTACACTGGAACCGGCAAATACACGCAGCAGGGAGGAATCTGCATGGACTTCAAAGATCTGGAATATTTTGCGGCCATTGCCCGGTGCGGCAACATCACCCGCGCGGCCCAGCAGCTCTACGTCAGCCAGCCTACCCTTTCCAAGTTTCTGCAAAAACTGGAAGGGGACACCGGCCTTGTGCTGTTCCAGCGGGCGGGGCGGCGTCTGGAGCTGACCTATGCGGGCCAGCGGTATCTGGCCCACGCCGAGCGGCTGCTCAGCCAGAAGCGGGAGATGGACGCGGAGCTGACCGACCTGCTCCGGGCAGACACCGGTGTGCTGCATGTGGGCATGCCGCCGTTCCGGTGCAGTTTTTCGCTGCCGGAGGTGCTTCCGGCGTTCCGCGCGCAGTTCCCGCAGGTGCAGTTCCGCATTGAGGAAGCACCCAGCGCCGAGCTGGACCGCAAACTGCTGGAAGGCGAGATCGACCTGGCCTTTTATATGAGCTTTGCCCGGCATCCCGGCCTGAGCTACCGGGTGCTGCGCCGGGACCGGATGTACGCCGTGTTCGGCAAGGGACACCCGCTGGAGCAGGCTGCCGCCCGGGAGGGCAGCTTTGCCTGGGAGTGGCTGGAGGGGCAGACCCTGCTGCTGCAGAACCAGACCCAGCGGCAGGGCCAGTATATTTTGCAGGAGCTGCGGAGCCGCCGCCTGCGTCCGGCCGAAATTCTGGAAAGCAGCAACATCCGGGCAGCCGCGGCGCTGGCCGCCAACGGGTACGGCATCGGCTTCCTGAGCGGCGAGCTGCTGGAACACCTGAACAACGCGGTGCCGTTCAACGCGTTTCCGCTCCGGGACTGCACCCTCTCGCTGGAGTCGGTGGCAGCCTGGCGGGCCGGGAACTATCTGCCCCGGTACGCGTTGGCGTTCATCGAGCGGATGGAACAGCTGGAAAACCAGAAATGCAACAATAGCACAACAAAATCGCGCTGACCCCGGCGTAAAACAAGCAAAAATAAACCGGCCCTTCTCCTTTGGCAGCACAGCGCTGCCGGGGAGAGGGGCCGGTGTTTTTGTAGGTGGAAAGAGGCTCACAGCTCCACTTTTTCCTGCGCGCGGTACTGCAGGGCTTCCAGCAGGGAGTCCTCGTCCAGCAGGTTCTTGCCGGCCAGGTCGGCCACCGTGCGGGCCACCCGCAAAATGCGGTCGTGGGCGCGGGCCGAAAGCCCCAGTGCATCGTAGGAGGCGCGGAGCAGGCGCTCGGCACCGGGGGTCATGCGGCAGATGCGCCGCACCTGCCCGGCGTTGAGCTGGGCGTTGCAGTGCACCCCCTCGTAGCCGGGGGCCGCATAGCGTTTTGCCTGGATGGCCCGCGCCGCCAGCACCTGTTTGCGCAGGTCGGCACTGCTCTCGGCGGGGGCGGCGGTGTGCAGCTCGTCAAAGGCGATGGGGTCCATCTCCACGCACAGGTCGATGCGGTCCAGCAGCGGGCCGGACACCCGGCTGCGGTACTGCCGCACCGCGCTGGGCGAGCAGGTGCACTGCCGGGTGGGGTGGCCGTAGTAGCCGCATTTGCAGGGGTTCATGGCGGCCACCAGCTGGAAATGGCTGGGATAGGTGGCGCTGCCTGCGGCCCGGCTCACGGTGATCTGGCCGTCCTCCAGCGGCTGGCGCAGCACCTCCAGGCTCTCGCGGGAGAACTCCGGCAGCTCGTCCAGGAACAGCACGCCGCAGTTGGCCAGACTGCACTCGCCGGGGCGGAACTGTGCGCCGCCGCCCGCCAGCGAGACGGCACTGGCCGAGTGGTGCGGGCTGCGGAAGGGACGCGCCGTGATCAGGCCCCGGCCCTGGGGCAGCTGCCCGGCGATGGAATAGATCTTGGTGGTCTCCACGGCTTCCTCCCGGGTGAGAGGCGGCAGGATGCCCGGCAGGCGCTTGGCCAGCATGGATTTGCCGGTACCCGGGGCACCCATCAGCAGCACGTTGTGGCCCCCGGCCGCAGCGATGACCATGGCCCGGCGGGCCAGTGCCTGCCCCATCACGTCGGCAAAATCCGGCACCTGTGCCCAGGCCTCGGCGGGGTCAAAGGGAACGGCTGCCGCAGCGGTCAGCGGTCGGATGCCGCGCAGGGCATCCACCACCTCCCGGGCGGTGTGGGCCGGGTAGACGGCCATGCTGTCGGCACAGGCCTCGGCAGCCTCGGCGGCGTTTTCGGCGGGCACATACAGGGCGCGGATGCCGTTTTCGGCGGCGGCCAGTGCCATGGGCAGCACGCCGGATACCGGGCGCAGGGTGCCGTCCAGCGCCAGTTCACCCAGAAAGGCGGCGTCCCCCGGCACATCCTCCAGCTGGCCGCTGGCCGTGAGCACGGCCAGCAGCAGGGGCAGATCGTACACCGGGCCGGTCTTGCGCACATCGGCGGGGGCCAGGTTGACCGTGATGCGCCGGTCCGGGAACTTGAAGCCCAGGTTCTTGATGGCGGCACGCACGCGGTCCGCACTTTCCCGCACGGCGGAATCCGGCAGGCCTACGATGGAAAAGGCGGGCAGCCCGCCCGAAACGTCGGCCTCCACGGCCACGGCAAAGCCGCGCAGGCCGTTCAGGCCAAAGCTCTTTGTTACCGAATACATGGGTGCACCTCGCTTGCATTTTCTGCGCGAAAACGGTCGAAAATTGGGTGGAAAAATTTGGGAGGAACCGTCAGCCTTCGACAGCATCTCCCGGTCGATTTCATTATAGTAAAGGGCAGGAAAGATGTCAATGCAGCGGAAAGGAGAGCGACAAACGATGACAGGCAAGGAATACTGCCGGTACATCCGTACTTATTCAGAGCTGGAGGGGCTGCAGCGGGCCCACACGGTGGTGTACTGCGCCCAGACCGTGCCCGGGGGCGTGCTGGCCCAGCTGCGGTGGGAGCAGGCGGGCCGGGTACAGTGCAGTACGGTGCTGGCTCCGCAGGGCAGTTTTGCCCGGATGATGCAGCTTTTGCGCTATCTGTGCGAGAACAGCATCGGCCCGGAACAGTGGCTGGAGGTACTGGAGGACGTGCACCAGCCCTACCGGCTGCTGCCGGAAGCACAGCAGCCCGCCGACATCCACCCGGAGAGCGGCTGTTTTTGTGGCATTTGCTGATTTTGTACCGGTAAGATTGTGGCAGAATATGCAATTGACATGATGGACACAAGCGTTTATAGTATAATTAGGTTTGAATAAACTGTCTCCTTTTTTGGGAAAAAATAACAAAGGTAAGGTGTGCAACATGTATCTGGATGAATATAAGCGCTGGCTGGCAGCGGAGCTGGACGATGCGGATCTGAAGCCCGAACTGGCAAAGATCGAGGGCAACGACGACGAGATCAAGGATCGCTTTGCTGTGGCCCTGAAGTTTGGCACCGCAGGCCTGCGCGGCGTCCTGGGCGCGGGTACCAACCGCATGAACATCTACGTTGTGCGGCAGGCCACCCAGGGTCTGGCCAACTGGGTCAAGACCCAGGGCGGCAGCCAGACCGTCGCCATCAGCTACGACAGCCGCCTCAAGAGCGACGTTTTTGCCAAGACGGCTGCCGGTGTTCTGGCAGCCAATGGCATCAAGGTGCGCATCTATGATGCCCTGATGCCGGTGCCGGCCCTGAGCTTTGCTACCCGCTACTATCAGTGCAATGCAGGCATCATGGTCACCGCTTCCCACAATCCGGCCAAGTACAACGGCTACAAGGCCTACGGCCCGGACGGCTGCC
>OOCW01002330.1_pt1 | contig 10930 bp, 9 predicted proteins | sample 1671201 | NCBI WGS metagenome assembly OOCW01 (sample SAMN06348132, study PRJEB24527) | human gut metagenome | biome: human gut; feature: ankylosing spondylitis patient; material: feces | host: Homo sapiens | place: China | collected 2015-10
TTGGTACACGCACACCTTTATATACAGATACTATATTTTTAAACTTACAAATAGTTTTTAACTTTATGTTTATAATACAAGGGATTGCTGTATCAATTTACTTTATAAAAAAATGGTTAAATCAGGGCACAAATAAGAATATTTTTATTAGTGCAATTTGCATAGGTGTATTTGGAATGACTGGTATTTCTTTTATTGGTATGATAGATAGTATACTAGATTTTAGAAAAGTAAGAGTTTATGAATCTATATAGGAGGGCAGAAATGAGGAATAAACCAAGTTTTAAAATAAATATGCCAGAAATAAATATATATATATTGATTATTGGAATAACTAGTTTAATTCTGCTTTCTTATAATTTATATATAGGATGTTTATTTTTCTTTGGTTTTATTTATATAGTATTTCACAACTGGAGAATTGCTAATTTTAGAAAAAAAGAGTGGAATAGATATATTGAAAATCTATCCCTAGATATAGATGAAACAACAAAAAAGGCAATTATGAACTTGCCTATACCTCTTTGTATTATCGAATTTGATGGAAATATATCTTGGTATAATAAGAAGTTTTATGATATGACACAATCGCCAGACTTACTTGGCGAAAATATAGATAATATTATTAAAAATATAAATTTAAGAAAAGTATTAAATGAAAATAAAGAAATGTATACTGATGTTACTTATAAAGATAGAAATTATACTGTTGTTTATAATGTAATAAAAAATGAACAAAACAAACAGGTAAAGTATTTAATGATGCTTTACTGGATGGACAAAACAGAATATTTAGACCTTGCTCAAAAATATGAAGATGATAAAAATATAATAATGCTAATTCAAGTAGATGGATATGATGAAGTATTAAAAAGTGCCAGCGAGGATAAAAGACCTTTAATAACTGTAGAGCTAGAAAAAATATTATCTACATTAGAAATATCTTTACAAGCAGCAGTAAAAAGAACATCAAAGGATAAATACATAGTTATTACAAATCAAAAAGGTTTATCAAAGTTACAAGAAAATAAATTTACGATTTTAGACACCATAAGGGGTATTGATTATGGAAATACTCTACCTGTAACCATAAGTATAGGTGTGGGACGAAATGGAGACTCTATTTATGAAAATATTCAATTTGCTGCTGGAGCTCTTGATTTGGCCTTAGGTAGAGGTGGAGACCAAGCTATTGTAAAAACGAAAGATAAGTTTGAGTTTTATGGTGGTAAATCTAAGGCTGTTGAAAAAACGACAAAAGTTAAGTCTAGATTAATAGGTCATGCTTTAAAAGAAATAATATCTCAAAGTCAAACTATTTATATAATGGGACATAAATATCCAGATTTGGATGCAATGGGCTCAGCAGTTGGTATATATGATATATGTAAGTCTTTAAGAAAAGAGACTCACATAGTTTTAGATTATGTTAATGAATCTATAGAAGAATTTGTTAATAGACTGAATAAACAAGAATATTATCAAGATTTATTTATAAGCAGAGAAGATGCAATTAAAAACTGTACAGCAGATACATTGGTAATTGTAGTAGATACTCATAGACCTAGTTATACAGAGTGTGAGGAATTATTAGGAATTAGTAAAAAAGTAGCAGTAATAGATCATCACAGAAAAGGTGTTGAATTTATTAAAGATACAGTTTTATCATTCCATGAAATTTATGTATCATCAACTTGTGAAATGGTAACAGAAGTTGTTCAATATCTAGAAGAGGATGTTAAAATAAATAAACTTACTGCAGAAGGACTTTTAGCAGGTATAAATTTAGATACAAAATTCTTTGCATTTAAAACAGGAGTTAGGACTTTTGAGGCGGCTTCCTATTTAAAGAAAGTTGGAGCAGATACTACAGAAGTTAAGAAACTATTTAGAACAAATGTTGAAGATTTTAAGACAAAGGCTGAAATTATAAGTAATACTAAGATTATTAATAATAGTATATGTATTTCTTATTCAAAAACAGAGTCAGATAATATTAATGTGGTTATTGCCCAAGCGGCAGATGAACTACTAACAGTAAAAAATATAGAGGCATCATTTATTTTAGGCAAAAAAGATGAAACTGTATTTATAAGTGCAAGGTCTTTAGGAAAAATAAATGTACACGTTTTAATGGAGAAATTAGGCGGAGGTGGGCATATAGATATAGCTGGTGCACAGTTAGAAGGTATGTCTATTGAAGAAGCTTATGAAAAAGTAAAAAAAGTAGTTGAACAACACTTAAGGGAGGAACAATAAATGAAAGTAATATTATTAAAAGATGTAAAAGGAACAGGAAAAAAAGGTGAAGTAAAAGAAGTAAGTGATGGATACGCAAAAAACTTTTTATTACCTAAAAAAATGGCAGTAGTTGCTGATAATACAAATATTAAAGAATTAAATGAAAAAAATAAATCTAAAGAAAATAAAGCTCAAAAAGAATATGAAGCAGCTGTAGAATTAGGAAAGAAAATGGAAGATATGGCTATAACTATATATTCAAAAGCTGGTGATGGTGGAAGATTATTTGGTTCAATAACTTCTAAAGATATAGCAGAGCAATTAAAAAAACAACATAGTATAGAAGTAGACAAAAGAAAAGTAATGCTTGACGAACCAATTAGAGTATTAGGATCAAGATTTGTTGAAATTAAAATACATCAAAAAGTAACTACTAAAATAAGAGTAGACGTAAGAGAAAAACAATAAGCACTAGGTAGAGGTGATAATAATGGAGGATACAAATAGAATTCCTCCACATAGTGTGGAATCAGAGCAATCAATATTAGGTTCTATTATTCTTGATAAAGATGCAATAATAACTGTGGCAGAAATTATAAATCCAGGAGATTTTTATAAGGAAGCTCACAAAATTATATATGAGTCTATGTTAAGTCTAAATAGCAGTAATGAACCTATAGATTTGATAACATTAATAGAGGAATTAAGAAAAGAAGGCCACTTAGATAATGTAGGTGGAATCAGTTATCTAACAAGTCTTTCAACAATAGTTCCAACGACATCTAATGTAAGATATTATGCTAACATAGTTAAAGAAAAATCTGTAATGAGACAACTTATTAAAGCCTCTAACGAGATTATAAATTTAGGATATGATGCTTCTACGGATGTTCAGGAAATATTAGATAAGGCAGAAAAAAATATATTTGATATATCTCAAGAAAAATCAGGTGATGATATCCAGCCAATAAATTTAGTACTACAAGATACTTTCGATATGATTGAAAGATTGTGTACAGAAAAAAGTGAAGTTACTGGAATAACTACTGGTTTTGCAGATTTAAATAAAAAAATAAACGGATTACAAAGAACTGACTTAATTCTAGTGGCAGCAAGACCTGCTATGGGTAAAACGGCATTTTCACTAAATCTTGTTCAAAATGCAGCTCTAAAAGGTGATGCATCTGTAGCAGTATTTAGTTTGGAGATGTCTAAGGAACAACTTGTACAACGTATGCTTTCAGCCCAATCTAATGTGGAGTTAAGTAAAATAAAAACTGGTACATTGAGTGAATCTGATTGGCCAAGAATAATAGATGCTATGGCTGTATTATCAGAAGCCAACATATACATAGATGATACCCCAGGAATAAAAATATCAGAAATAAGATCCAAGTGTAGAAGATTAAAAATAGAAAAAGGATTAGATTTTATTCTAATAGATTACCTTCAATTAATGGAAGGTGAAGGAAAGAATGAAAATAGGCAACAGGAAATAGCTAAGATTTCTAGATCATTAAAAATATTAGCTAAAGAATTGAATTGTCCAGTTGTTGCCCTTTCTCAATTATCACGTTCACCGGAGCTTAGAAAAGATCATAGACCTATATTATCCGATTTAAGAGAATCGGGATCTATAGAACAGGATGCTGATATAGTAATGTTCTTATATAGAGATGAATATTATCATGATGATTCAGAAAAGAAAAATATTGGTGAAGTTATTGTTGCAAAAAATAGACATGGTGAAACTGGAACAGTAGAATTAGTCTGGTTTGGACAAGTACAAAAATTTGCTGATAAAATTAGAGAAGTATAGACAAATATCCACAGAACAACCTTTCTGTATATAAGAAAATTGTGGATATTTTTACAAAAATAGCATTAAGTATAGCAGATACAATGAAAACTTATTCACAATATCCACAAAATATATGTGGATAAATGTGTATAACTGTATAAATATGTGTAAAAGTTGAAAAAAGAGTTGTTTATAAGATACACCAATCTTACAAACAACTCAAATTTATGCCTAAAAATAAAATTATATGGTAATAATATAATGAAGATATAAATATTTTTATATATTTAATACAACAATTATTGAAAAATATTTGTGAATTATATAAAACTACATATTAAAAATTATAAAAAACTAAAAAAGTTGAAACTAATACGAATGTTTGATAAAATATAGTACGTAAGTGTTCGATTAAGACTATGAAAATAAATTATATAGATTTTCTATATAGATAATAGAGGTGAAATAGATGAAAACAGTAGCAATAGTTGGGTCTCAATGGGGAGACGAAGGTAAAGGAAAAGTTATAGATTTCCTTGCAACTCAAGCTGATGTAGTAGTAAGAGGTCAAGGTGGTAACAATGCAGGACATACATTAGTAGTGGATGGAAAGAAATTTGCATTAAGATTAATACCATCAGGAATATTAAACCCAAATACTATAAATGTAATAGGTAACGGAATAGTATTTGATCCAAAAGGTTTCTTTGAAGAAATAGAGATGCTTGAAAGTAACGGAATAAGCACTAAAAATATAAAAATAAGTGATAGAGCTCATATAGTATTCCCATATCATAAAGAATTAGATGGATTAGCAGAAGAAGCAAGAGGAGATAATAAAATAGGTACAACTAAAAAAGGAATCGGTCCTTGCTACATGGATAAAACAGAAAGATCAGGAATAAGAGTTTGTGATCTTATGGATAAAGAAATATTTGCTAAAAAATTAAAACTTCAAGTAGATGCTAAAAATAAATTAGTTACAGGTGTATATGGAAAAGAAGCTATGTTTGATTTTGATGAAATATACAATGAATTCATAGTATATGCAGAAAAAATGAGACCATACGTGGAAGATACAACTGTAATCGTTTATGATGCAATAAAAGCTAATAAAAAAGTATTATTTGAAGGTGCTCAAGGTACTTTACTTGACTTAGACTTAGGAACATATCCATTCGTAACATCTTCTCACCCAACATCAGGAGGATTTGCAGTAGGTGCTGGTGTAGGTCCTAACATGATAAAAGATGTTGTTGGTATAGTTAAAGCTTATACAACAAGAGTTGGAGAAGGTCCTTTTGTAACTGAATTATTCGATGAAACTGGAGAAAGAATAAGAACTCAAGGTAGAGAATTTGGAACTGTTACAGGAAGAGCTAGAAGATGTGGTTGGTTCGATGCTGTTATAGTAAAATATGCAGCTAGAGTAAATGGATTAACTAGTATTTCATTTATGCTATTAGATGTATTAACAGGATTCGATAAAATAAAAATATGTACTGCTTACAAAATGGGAGATAAAATAATAAATAATTTCCCAGCTTCATTAGAAGATTTAGCAAAATGTGAGCCAGTATATGAAGAGTTAGATGGATGGAATGAAGATTTAACTAGTATTGAAAAATTCGAAGACCTTCCTGAAAATGCTAAAAAATATATAGCAAGAATAGAAGAGTTAATAGGTGTTAATATAGATTTAGTATCTGTTGGACCAAACAGAGCTCAAACAATAATTAGAAAAAATATATTTGCATAATGTTTCACATAGAACAAAAAATAGGAGAAAACTATCTGAAGTTTTCTCCTATTTTTTTATATTTGATATTTTATTTTGCCATCTTAAGTCAGCACCGATAAATTTAATCATTTTAAATTTATCAAATATACGTGAGAATATTCTTTGAGAATAAAGTTCACCTAGTTGAGCAGGATTAAGATTAGTAGAAATTATAGTTTTTTTACCATTTAATAAACGTGTATTTAATATAATAAATAATTCACTTATGGTAAAGGAATTAGTTAACTCTGTACCTAAATCATCAATTATTAATAAATCACATTCAAATAGATTTTCATAATCCTCTCTTGATAAATGGTTATCAGAATTTCTAAATTTATATTCCTCAATAATTTCAAACATTTTAAAAGCTGTTTGATAAATTACTAAGTATCCTTTATCAAGAAGTTCTTTAGCAATATAGCTAGACATAAATGTTTTACCTAATCCCGTATCTCCATAAAATAATAAATTTTTATCATTGTCCTTGTCAAAATCATAAATAAACTCATCACAATCAGATAAGATTAACTGCATATTTTGTCTAGGAGATATACCGCTATTTGGATCAATTTCATCAGAAAAAATGCTATCATCATATGTACACTGATTCTGTTTTTCTAATGTTCTAGATAGATTAGACATCTTATATGATTCATTTATTATAGCTTGTTTCAAACAATTACACTTTTTCCCGTTAGGTAAGAAACCCCTGTCTTTGCATAAGTTGCATTCATATTGGATTTCTAAATATCCCTTGGGAACATTCCATTTGTCTAGTAGGTTCTGTTTCTTTTTTGTTAAAGCTTGGATTTTTTCCTTTGCTTCTAAAGAAAGTGTCTCTTTATTTGAAGGATTTTTAAGAACCAGTTTCATCATTTCTAGACCAACTTTGTTAATTTGGTCTTCTATTTCTTTTACTTCAGGTATTTGTTTATAAACATCATTTTTTCTTTGTTCTAATAATCTATCTGCTTTATCTCTTTTTCTTTCATAATTTATAAGAATATCTCTTAATGTTGATTCCTTCATTTAACCACCTGCCTACTAAAATTTACCCTTTTGACTTTCTTTAAGTAGTTTTTCTAATTCATCAGGGCTGTAGTTTCTAAATGTTTCATTGATATTATGGAACCTTGTTTTAACTTTAGGAGTTGATGTATTATTTGCAATAGTACTTTTTCTTTGTTGTTTCTTTTGGTTAAATTCTTCCTCTAATTTAGCAATATCATCTAAAGTTCTAACATTATTCTTTTTATATCTCTCAATTATACCATTTATATAAGATATAGACGGATTAGTTGTATTTTTAGATTTACTACAAGCTTCTAATATAACTTCTATATCCATATTGTACTTATCAATCCATTTGTCCATAATTCTTTTTTCTTCAGTACCAGGATTTCTGTTGAATCCTAAAGATTTAAAGATAAGTTTATAAATATCATAACGTTTCTTGTCTTCTATTATGTTTTTTTCAATATCCTCTATAGTATAAAGACCTAAATCATACCAGTTTCTAAGGATACCTTCAACATAGTTAAGATTTTTTGGTACGCCATTGTTGTTTTGTTTTGCAGTTTCATATGCATAAACAATAACATCAGGTGTAACATTAAATTTTTCTCTAATATCTAGTATTCTTAATTTTTCAGATGGATCTAGGAATCTTCCGATTATACGATTTATATTGTTGAACATTTTAGTTATACTTGGATTTTCTCCTGCAGAAACTATTCTGTTACTATTAGACTTTATAGAATTTGTATTTACTTGTAAATTTTCCACATATAATCTTTTTAAGTCTAAGAATTCAATTGAATAATCATAATAATCTGGACTGTCATTTTTATGCATTTTTATTATGTTTTGCTTTTCCCAAAATTTCCATGCATTTATAACATCCGATAAGGGAACTTCTAAAATTCTAGCAATAGAATTATTGTCAAACTTAGGATCAGGTATTGGAGAACACACTTGTCTATATGCTAAAAGATATACTTTAGTGTATAATCCGTCACCCATAGGCATATATATATCTATGAAGATGTTTGGAATGGTTGTCTCTCCAAAGTCTATATCATTTTCTTCTTTATAAAAAAACATATAATCACCTCAGCTTCAATTATAACATAAAAGCTATTACAAATTTATATTGGAAGTTTTAAAAAAAAATATTCACACAAAAGGAGGTATAAATTGGTTATTAAATTTGATAAAAAGAGAAGAAGACTATTTATTTTAATTCTATCTCTTCTAATCATTGTTGGGTATGGTATACGCTCATTTATACTTACTAATCAAAGAGAAACTTTTACTCTTCAAGATGAAAAAAGTAAAAATGAATATACAATTGATGTAATATATGATGATGAAACTAACCGTATTTTATGCAATGAGAGCTTAGTTTATATAAATAATACGAAAACCACACTAGATAAAATATATCTACATATTTATCCAAATGCTTTTTGTGATAGACAATTGGTTCCTTTTGAAGATACAGAAATGGATAGAGCTTATCCTAATGGATTTAATGAAGGATATATTGATATTAAAAATGTATTAAGTAATAATAATAAATCAACATATGAGATTATAGGAGATAAGAATGATATTTTACAAATTAAATTAGACAAACTACTAAAAGAAGGCGAAGTAATAAAAATTGATTTGAAGTATAATGTTAAACTACCTAATTGTTTAGGAAGATTTGGTTATGGAGATAATACAGTAAATGTGACAAACTGGTTTCCTATTGCCTGTGTTTATGATGATAAAGGATGGAATTTAAAAAGTTATGAAACTGTTGGAGACCCTTTTTATAGTGATACTAGTAATTTCAAAGTAAAACTATTAGCACCATCAAAATACAAGTTAGCAACTACAGGAAATATAGCAGAAATAAAGACTGATAATGAGAAGACTCAGTATACCATAGAAGGAAAAATGGTTAGAGATTTTGCTTTTATATTAAGTGAGAAGTTTATAGTAAATAAAACAAATTACAAAGGTATAACTATAACTACATATAACTTAAATGAAGATATGAGTAAGGAGTCTATGGATGTGGCTAAGTCATCTATAGAGATTTTTAGTAAATTATTTGGTGATTATCCTTATGATACATACTCTGTAGTGTCATCTGATTTCTTCATAGGAGGAATGGAATACCCTATGTTGTCGATGATAGATGAAAGTTTATATAATAATGAAAATAAATTCTTATTGGAATATGTAATAGCCCATGAAACAGCTCATCAATGGTGGTATAGTGTTATAGGAAATGATGAAATAAGTGAACCATGGCTAGATGAAGCAATTACAGAATACTCAACTATACTTTATTTTGAAGAAAAATACGGTAAAGAAACAGGAGACAAATTGATAAAAACCATGGAGGTTCAGACGAGAGATTTTAAAACAAATGACATATTTAAGGCGACAACAGACTACAAGAATTCATCAGAATACAGTCTTAGTGTTTACACTAAAGGGGCAGTACTTTTTAATGAGATAAGAAAAGAAGTAGGGGATGAAATGTTTTTTAATACTTTAAGAGAATACTATAGTACATATAAGTTTAAAAATGTAAATAGCTCTCAATTTGTTGAACTTTGGAAGAGCAAAGGCGTTGATATTGAGAAAATTATAAAAGAATGTAAATAAAAATTTGTGATAGAGCATTGAAAAATAATTTAATGCTCTATTTTTTTGGTATAATATAATTTATGAGAAAAAGAGAAAGAGGTGGGCCATGCTAAAATATTGTTCTATAGGAAGTGGAAGCAGTGGTAATTGTCATTTTGTTAGTTATAAAGATACAAGTATATTAATAGATGCAGGCCTTAGCGGTAAAAGAATAATAACAGGGTTAAATGATATAGATGCCCAAATAGATAAAATAAAAGGTATATTTATAACTCACGAACATTCTGATCATATAAAAGGTGCGGGAATATTATCTAGAAAATTGGACATACCTATTTTTGCAAATGTAAAAACATGGTGTGCCATGAAAGATAAATTAGGAAATATAAAAGAAGAGCATATGAAAGTATTTGAAAATGATAAAACTTATAGTATTGGAGACATTGGAATTAAACCTTTTTCCATACCACATGACTCTGCAGATGCTGTAGGATATAATTTATTTTCAGATAAAGAAAAGATGTCTATAGCAACTGATATAGGATGTATTACAGATAATATTAGAAAAAATCTTTTTGATTCAAAACTTGTAGTGCTAGAGTCAAACTATGATCCTAATATGTTAATGATGGGAAGCTATACTTATAGTTTAAAAAGAAGGGTAATGTCTGATTGTGGTCATTTATCTAATGAGGAAGCGGCAAAATTTTGTGTGGAATTAATTAATAATAATACAGAGTCTATATTATTAGCTCATTTAAGCAAGGAAAATAATTTTCCAGATTTAGCTTTTGCTACATCTAAAAATGTATTAGCAAATAATGATATGATAATAGGAAGAGATTTAAATTTAGAAGTTTTATCGAGAGATAATGTTTCTAAAGTTTTTGAACTATAGATAAAAACTTATCAAATTTGATAAGTTTTAAAAAAGGAGAAAAGTATGCGTATTAGTATAATTTGCGTAGGAAAAATAAAAGAGAAATATTTGAAATTAGGAATAGATGAGTTTACAAAAAGATTGTCTAAATACTGTAAACTAGAAATAATAGAATTGGACGATGAAAAAGCTCCAGAAAATCTAAGCGATAAAGAAATGCTTATGATTAAAGAAAAAGAAGGTAAAAAAATCTTAAGTAAGATAAAAGATAATGCTCATGTAATAGCCCTTGCTATAGATGGTAAGAATTTATCATCTGAAGAATTAGCAGACAATATTAATAATTTAGGTGTAAGAGGGACAAGCCATATAGTGTTTGTAATAGGTGGTTCATTAGGTTTATCTGATGAAGTATTAAAAAGAGCAAATTATAAATTATCTTTTTCTAAAATGACCTTCCCTCATCAATTGATGAGACTAATTTTATTAGAGCAAGTATATAGAGCTTATAGGATAAATAGTGGAGAACCGTATCACAAGTAAGTGCGAACTTTACCAAAATTGGATATATAAATGA
>OOCW01002338.1_pt1 | contig 10902 bp, 8 predicted proteins | sample 1671201 | NCBI WGS metagenome assembly OOCW01 (sample SAMN06348132, study PRJEB24527) | human gut metagenome | biome: human gut; feature: ankylosing spondylitis patient; material: feces | host: Homo sapiens | place: China | collected 2015-10
ATAATTACCATATTTATCCTTTACATAATTAAAGATTAACTAGCACATGTCGTTATACTTGGAATAATCAAAGGAGAAAGCAAATGAAAAAAGTACAAAAACATGATCGCATTAGTGTAATCACTAATATTTTAACGAACAACCCGAATAAAATTTTTACATTAACTCATTTTTGTAATTTATTTAACTGTGCAAAGTCAACAATTAGTGAAGATTTAGATACGATTAGAGAAATCTTTACTAATTATGAAATTGGTGCTATTGAAACAATTTCAGGAGCAGCAGGTGGCGTGTATTATAATCCACTTATGACTAAAGAACAAATGGAAAACTTTACAAAAGAATTATGTGAGCATATTAATGCTTCAGATCGTATTATTCCTGGTGGGTATATTTATACAAATGACCTTCTATATACACCTAGCATTTCTAAAAATATTGGGATTGCTTTAGCAAGTCTATTCAAAGATGTGGAAATTGACTACGTTATTACTGTAGAAACAAAAGGTATTCCAATTGCCCTTATGACAGCAATGGTACTTAATAAACCAATGGTTGTTGTAAGAAATCAAAGTAAGTTAACAGATGGTACAGTAATTCACATGAACTATATTACAAATAGCAATCACCGTATTAAAACAATGTGCCTATCAACAAAAGCGATTAAAAAAGGTTCAAAAGTATTATTTATCGATGATTTCATGAAAGGTGGCGGAACAGCGAAAGGTATCTGTGATTTAATGCAAGAATTTGAGTCAGAAGTAGTAGGAGTAGGTGTGCTTATGGCGACCAAACAACCGGAAGAAAAAGTATATAATGACTTTAAAACGTTGTTATGGTTAGATGCTGTAGATGAAATTACTAAAGAGGTAGGTATTTATCCAGGAATCTAAATAAAAACTGCATAATAAAGTCTGTTTAAATTATATAAATTTTTAGATAATAATATATAAATTGAATATTGTAAAAAAATTGGTAAAATGTTAATATATTTATGCATAAATGAATTCAAACTTATTCTAAAATTGCACTTATGAATAGTTAGGAGGGATTGCATGAATAAAAAAGAGATGATCGCCATGCTTTTAGCTGGTGGACAAGGTAGCAGGTTAGGCATTCTAACTAAGCAGATTGCTAAACCTGCTGTAATGTTCGGTGGAAAATATAGAATTATAGACTTTCCACTAAGCAACTGTATTAACTCAGGTATTGATACAGTTGGGGTACTTACGCAATATGAACCACTTCTTCTTACAAGACATATAGGTATTGGTATACCTTGGGATTTAGATAGAAGAAATGGTGGGGTAACAGTGTTACCACCATTCGTAAAAGGAAATGAAGGTTCTTGGTATTCAGGAACAGCAAATGCTATATATCATAATATTCGATATATAGATGAATATAACCCAGAATATATTTTGGTTCTTTCAGGAGACCATGTTTATAAAATGGATTATAGTGCAATGCTTGAAGAACATAAGAAAAATAATGCGGATGCTACAATTGCAGTTATTGAAGTTCCAATGGATATTGCAAATCAGTTTGGTATTATGAAGACTAATGATGAAGGAAGAATTGTTGAATTTGAAGAAAAGCCAGAAAAGCCAAAGAGCAATTTAGCATCAATGGGAATCTACATCTTTACATGGGATGTACTTAAAAAAGCTTTAATCAAAGATAATACTATTCATGAAGCAAGCGATTTTGGTAAACATATTATTCCAGATATGATTAATAGTGAAAAGAATGTATATGCTTATAAATTCAATGATTACTGGCGTGATATCGGAACAATTGAAGCTTATTGGAAAGCTAATATGGAACTTACAGAAACAGTACCTGTATTCAATTTATATGATGAGTTTTGGAAAATTTATACAAATATTGAGCATCAATTACCTCAATATATAGGTGAAGGTGCAAAAGTCAGTCAATCCCTTGTATCAGAGGGGTGTGAGGTCTATGGGGAAGTACATAATTCAGTATTAGGGCCAAGGGTAATCATTGAAGAAGGTGCAGTTATAAGGAATTCAATCATTATGGCTGAGACTATTATTCGAAAAGGTGCACAACTTGATAAATGTATTATATCTGAGAAATCAGAGATTGGAGAGAATACAGTAATTGGTGTAGGGGAAAATGTGCCACATATTACTAAAGCACGTATTTACTCAAGTGGTATCACTGTTATTGGTGATAATACAATCGTACCTGCTAATGTCACAATTGGTAAGAACTGTGAAGTAGGTGGGCATACATTAGAAGAACATTACTTAGATGGAGTATTAGAAAGTGGGCATTCATTAATTGTGTAAGGGGGGAATGAAATGAGAGCTATAGGTATTGTATTAGCAGGTGGAAAAAGAACAACACTTGGTGTACTTACAAAACAAAGAAATGTAGCGGCTATGCCAATTGGTGGCTCATACCGTTCTATTGACTTTGCGCTTAGTAACTTAAGTAACTCAGGTATTAAAAAAGTAGCAGTTATTTCCCAATATAGTGCAAGATCACTTGCTGACCATATTGGGTCATCTAAATGGTGGGATTTCGGAAGAAAAAAGACAGGCCTCTTCTTATTTACACCAAATATGTCTAGTCAAGATGCTTTTGGTTTTAGAGGAACTGCAGATAGTATCTTCCAAAACATTGAGTTCCTTAAGAAAAGTAATGAACCATATGTTGTAATCACTTCAGGTGAAGAAATATATAAAATAGATTATGAGAAGGTAATTAAGTATCATGAACAAAAAGGTTCTGATATAACTATTATTTGTAAGGATATGAAAACTTACGAAGTGCAAGATTATGGTGTCATTGGATTAGATGAAAATGACAGAATGATAGAGTTTGAAGAAAAACCACTAGATCCTCAATATACAACTGTATCACTCGGGGAATATGTAATCGGGAGAGAGCTTCTTATTAGATTACTTGAGGAACTAGAAGCAGATGGTCGATATAGCATTGTTAACGATATCGTTATGCGTTATCGTAAAAAATTAAAAATTTATGGTTACCGTTATGAAGGATATTGGAGAAGAATTAGGGATATTCCTGAATTTTATCATCTTAATATGGACTTCTTAACACCAGAAGTACGTGGATTATTCTTTAATGAATATCCATACATTTCAACAAAGGCTAAGGATGAACCACCAGCTAAATTTAATGCGCAATCTACTATCTCTAATAGCATTATTAGTGGTGGTGATATTATTAATGGACAAGTTGAGAGTTCTGTGCTCTTTAGAAGAGTATTCATTGGTGAAGGTTCTGTTGTAAAGAACTCTATTATAATGGAAGGTGCAACAATTGGTAAGGGTTGTGTCATCGAAAATGCGATTTTAGATAAGCAAGTTTTTGTATCTGATGGTCAAAAAGTAATTGGTACGAAAGATAAGATTATTTTACTTGAAAAGAGAAATATTGTATAAAATGCATAAAAAATGACGAAAAAAGGTTTGCTTATAGTTAAATAAAATAGATGCATTATGGAATTATGAAGCAAAAGAAAAAAATATTGACTATTTATTGAAAATAATTTATAATTCAAATAATAATAGATATATAAATAGGATAGCCGACAAAAGGCACTAGATAAAAACAGGGAGGATTTGCTCATGGAAATTACAGATATCAGAGTAAGAAAAATTAATAAAGATGGAAAAATGAAAGCCGTTGTATCAGTAACATTTGATAATGAATTTGTTGTTCATGATATCAAAGTTATCGAAGGTGACAAAGGACGTTTCATTGCTATGCCAAGTCGTAAAACACTTGATGGGGAATTTAGAGACATAGCTCATCCTATTAATTCAGAAACAAGAGATCGCATCCAAAATCAAGTACTTGAAAAATATGAAATGATTTTATTATCTGATGAAGTTGCTATTGCAGATGAAAATGATTTAGATATTCAAGAATAATTGATACTTAAAAGATGTTGTAATGAGTTACAGCATCTTTTTTTATGCCAGACTATAATTTAAGTGAATGCATAAGGATGATTATATAAGTATTGCATAAATTATAATAAGATGAGAAAATACAAAAGGAATAGAAACGTGAAAGGAAGAGTAAAATGAGAACAAAAGCATTAATACTTGCAGCTGGTCAAGGAACACGTATGAAATCAAATGAACTTAAAGTACTCCATACAGTATTTGGTAAGTCCCTTGTAGAATATCCTATTGAAGCAGCAAAATATGTAGGTGTAGAGGAAGTATGTATTATTATTGGACATAAAGCAGAGAATATTAAAGCTAAACTTGGAGAAAATATGACATATGTGCTTCAAAAAGAACAATTAGGAACAGGGCATGCTGTTATGCAAGCTAAAGAGTTTATTGAAGATGCAGATGAAGTGCTTATTTTATGTGGAGATACGCCACTTATCACAGGTGAAACTTTAGAGAAAATGTTAGCATTCCATAGAAGTCAAAATAATGCATTAACAGTATTATCAGCGATTATGGATGATCCAACAGGATATGGTCGTATCGTAAGAGATGAAAACGGTCATTTATTAAAAATTGTTGAACAAAAAGACGCTAGTGAAGAGGAAAAACAAATTCAAGAAATCAATGGCGGAATGTATGTATTTAACGGTAAATTATTAAATGATGCTTTATCAAAGATTACAAATGATAATGCACAAAACGAGTATTATCTTACAGATACAATTGAGATTTTACGTAATGAAGGACATCTTGTAGATGCTGTAGCAACAGAAGAAAGAGATGATATTGCAGGCGTAAATTCTAGAATTCAACTCGCAGCAGTAACAGAAGTAATGAAACAACGTATTAATGCAAAACATATGGCAAATGGGGTAACACTTGTTGATCCTAATAACACATATATCTGCCCAGAAGTTGTAATCGGTAAAGATACAATTATTGAACCGGGTTGTATGTTAGAAGGCAAAACAGTTATTGGTGAAGGTTGTCATATTGGTTATAATTCAAAACTCAAAAATGCAGAGCTTAAAGATAATGTAGATGTAGAAATTAGTGTAATCTTAGATAGCTTCGTAGATGAAGGTACACATGTAGGACCATTTGCTTACATTAGACCAAATTCACATATTGGTAAAAATATTAAAGTTGGAGATTTCGTAGAAATTAAAAACGCTAATATTGGTGATGGTACAAAGATTTCTCACCTTACTTATGTAGGAGATGCAGATGTAGGGTCTAATGTTAACTTTGGTTGTGGTACAGTAGTTGTAAACTATGATGGTCAAAAGAAACATCGTACTACAATTGGAGATAATGCATTTATTGGATGCAATACAAACCTTGTATCACCAGTAACAGTAGAAGACAATGCTTATACTGCAGCAGGTTCAACAATAACTGACACAGTTCCTAAAAATAGTTTGGCAATAGCACGTGCAAAACAAGAAAATAAACTAGAATGGGTTACAAAAAAACGCCAAAAATAGGTTAAAACATGGTATATTGTCACGAAAATAAATTGTATACTTTGCATTTTGTATACAATCGTGGTATAATGTTTGCGGAAAACATGGTCGTTATATTGAAGGAGGACTAACTCAAATGATTAGAAATTACACTGATATTAAAGTGTTTACTTGTAACGCGCATCCAGTACTTGCCCAAGAGATTGCTCAAAAATTAGATGTTACTCTTGGTAAATCAGAAGTTATGAAATTTAGTGATGGTGAAATTAGCGTTAAAATTGATGAAAAGGTACGTGGTACAGATGTTTATATCATTCAACCAACATCAACACCAGCTAACGAACACCTTATGGAATTATTAATTATGATTGATGCGATGAAACGTGCTTCAGCAGGACGTATCACAGCAGTACTTCCATACTATGGTTATGCAAGACAAGATAGAAAAACTAGAGCCAGAGATCCAATTAGCTCAAAATTAGTAGCAGATATTCTTCAAACTGCTGGTGCAGATAGAGTACTTACAATGGACTTACACTGTGCACAAATTCAAGGATTCTTCAACATTCCAGTGGATCACTTAGTAGGAATGCCACTTTTAACAAAATACTATGCAGATAAATTAGGTGAACATGTAGATGATGTTGTAGCTGTATCACCAGACCTTGGTAGTGTGGGAAGAGTTAGATCTTTTGCAACTAAATTAGATATACCTCTTGCTATTATTGATAAGAGAAGACCAAAAGCTAATGTATCTGAAATTATGAATATCATTGGTGATGTTTCTGGTAAACGTGTAATTTTAGTAGATGATATGATTGACACAGCAGGAACAATTTGTAATGCAGCAAATGCGCTTAAAGAAAGAGGAGCAACAGCAGTTTATGCTTGTTGTACACACGGAGTTCTCTCTGGTCCAGCAATGGAAAGAATCGAAGCTTCAGCTATTGAAGAACTTGTAATTCTTAACACAATTGCTATTCCAGAAGAAAAGAAAATTAGCAAAATCAAAGAGATTTCAGTAGCACCTATCTTTGCTGATGCTATTAGACGTATTCACGAAGATTTATCAGTATCTAAATTATTTGATTAGTAAAGTTTAAAATCACCCCCTATGGGGTGATTTTTTTGTGTTCCTAGGAAATAATTACGAGGCATAGAGAAGGATGGAAAATCTCATACTGAAATTATAAAATGTTTTATAGGTAAAGCTATAAATTGGAAAATAGCATGAAATCGTGCTATGATAAAGAGAAAGAAAATTTGCAAATAGAAAAATTTGGAGGAATATATGAAGTTAATAGTAGGACTTGGTAATCCAGGGATGCAATATGCAACAACTCGTCACAATATTGGATTTGAGGTTATAGATAGCCTTGCAGAAACGTATAATATACAAGTTAATAAAAATAAATATAAAGCGCTTATTGGAGAAGGTAGAATAGGCGGTGAACGTGTTATTTTAATGAAGCCTCAAACATTTATGAATTTAAGTGGTGAGGCTATTCGTGCATGTATGGATTTTCAAAAATTAAATAATGAGGATGTAATTGTTATTTATGATGATATTTCATTAGATGTAGGACAAATTCGTATTCGCGCCAATGGTAGTGCAGGTGGGCATAATGGTATTAAAAGCATTATTGCACATATGAATACACAAGAATTTCCTAGAATCAAAGTGGGTGTAGGACAAAAGCCACCAGGTTGGGATCTTGCCAATTATGTATTAGGTAGATTTTCAGAAGATGATATGAAAATTATTGGACCTAAACTTAATGATGTTGTAAAAGCCGTAGAATGTATGGTAACAGCTGATATTAATAAGGCTATGAATTTATATAACAAAAAATAAGATGGTGATAAATCGTGGCGTATAAATATAAAGGGCTTATAGGGCCTTTAAAAGAACTTTCTGGTATGGAAGAAATGTTGAATTTACTTCAAAGTAATAAGGTGGCTAATGTAAAGGTTACAAATATGGTAGATGCATGTAAAGGTCATTTTGTTTATGGGGTAAGTGAATTTACAAACCTTCCAACTGTAGTTATTACTTATGATGAAGTCAGTGCAAAGAGAATATTTGAAGACTTGTCCGCACTTAAAGGTAAGGAAAAGGTGTATACCTATCCTTCAAGGGATATTCTTTTTTATAATGCAGATGTGCATAGTATGGATATTACATCTGCACGTATTCGTGTTATTGAAGCGCTTAATAATGAAGAAGATATTACTTTAATTATTCCAGTACAATCGCTATTAAACCCACTTTCACCAAAAGCAACATGGCAGTCTTATTGTAAACGTATAAAAGTGGGAGAAGTTATAAACATTACTGCTTTTCAAAGTAATCTGGTACAAATAGGTTATGAGCGAGTAGGGCGTGTGGAAAGTATGGGACAGTTTGCCATAAGAGGAGGAATTATTGATATTTATCCACCAACTATGGATGAGCCTTATCGTATTGAACTTTGGGATGATGAAATAGATTCAATTCGTAGTTTCAATGTACAGACACAGCGCTCTATAGAAAAGGTTGAAGAACTTTTGATTGTACCAAATCAAGAAATTGTCTTTGCCCCTGCTTTGTTAAGAGATGCTGTACCAGCTATTAGAGAGGACCTTCAAAATGTTGTAAAGAGATTGCGAGAAGAAGGTAAGAGAGATAGCGTGGATAAAATCAAAGAACAAGTGGAGGAAGCTATTGAGCAAATTGAAAATGATATTAGCCCTAAAGGACTGGAATTATATGTACCATATACGGATTTAGAAATGGTATCTATTTTAGATTATTTGCCAAAGGATACACTTGTTTTTATTGATGAGCCTGTTAAAACCAAAGATAAAAGTGAACGTACTTTATTTGAATACCGTGAAAGTATGAAGGATCGTTTAGACTATGGTCATATTTTACCAAAGCAAATAGAGTTGATTTTTGAGTATGAAGCCATTGCTAATCGTTTAGAACATCTTAAAAAAGTATATTTAATGAAGTTTGAAGCCAGTGAAAAAGACTTTCCAGTAGATTTTAATATGCCTTTGGATGTATATGAACATAGTAATGTATATCGTAATGTGGATATATTAGAAGAAGACCTAAAGAAGTGGAAAGAAGACCACGAAAGAGTCATGATTTTATGTGGTATGCGTGCTAAAATGCAACGCCTTAGCGATGTGCTAGAAGAACGCGGGCTTACAGTAAGTCAGACAGAAAATCCTGAAGAAGGTGTATTACCAGGACAGATTCTATTATATAAAGGAGCACTTGAAAAAGGCTTTTATTATAAAGATTTAAACTGGCATATCGTAGCAGATAAAGACTTATTTGGACAAGATAAGAAACCTAAAAAGCTCAAGAAGAAATATAGTGGCGCTAAAATACAAAGTTTCTTAGAATTGACACCAGGAGATTATGTTGTACATGAAATGCATGGAATTGGTGTATTCAAAGGCATTGAGCAGATTGTATTTGAAGGGATTAGTCGGGATAATTTAAAAATAGAGTATGCAGATAATAATATTCTCTACGTTAACATCAATCAAATGGATATGGTTCAAAAGTATGTAGGGGCAGAGGGAAAAGCACCTAAACTAAGCAAATTAGGTGGCTCTGAGTGGCGTAAATCTAAAGCAAAGGTTAAAAGTGCCATTAAAGATATTGCCAAGGATCTTATTAAGCTATATAGCCAAAGACAATATAGTCGTGGTTTTAAATATGATCCTGATAATGTATGGCAAAGAGAATTTGAAGAGATGTTTCCATATGAAGAAACAGATGATCAATTAGAAGCTATAGAAGATGTTAAGAAGGATATGGAAAGTGACCGTATTATGGATCGCTTAATTTGTGGGGATGTTGGTTATGGCAAAACAGAGGTTGCTATACGTGCAGCTTTTAAAGCCGTACAAAGCAATAAGCAGGTAGCCTATTTGGTGCCAACGACTATTTTAGCACAGCAACATTATAAACGATTTGCTGAGCGTATGGCGGATTATCCAATTAATGTAGAACTTTTATCTAGATTCCGTACAGCTAAACAAGTCAAACAAACTATTGAAGGCCTTGCAAGTGGGCGAGTGGATATCGTTGTAGGAACTCATAGACTACTATCTAAAGATGTGAAGTTCAAAGACTTAGGTCTTGTCATCATAGATGAGGAGCAGCGCTTCGGTGTAACTCATAAAGAAAGACTAAAACAAATGCGCACACAGGTAGATGTTATGAATTTAACGGCTACACCTATTCCAAGAACACTGCATATGAGTCTTATTGGGATACGTGAGATGAGTGTTTTAGAAGAGGCCCCCCTTGAACGAAAACCAGTACAAACCTATGTTATTGAATATAGTGAGGACTTTATTAAAGATGCCATTAATAGGGAGCTTGGCCGTGGTGGGCAAGTTTATTATCTTCATAATCAGGTTAAAAACATTGAAGAAGAAGCTATGAAGATTCAAAGGCTTATTCCACATGCTAGAGTTTCTTTTGCACATGGTCAAATGAGTGAACGTGAGCTTGAGAAGATTATGCTATCCTTCATTGAGTATGAAATTGATGTCCTAGTATGTACAACGATTATTGAAACGGGTCTAGATATTCCTAATGCTAATACAATCATTATGAATGATGCAGACCGCATGGGACTTAGTCAGCTTTATCAGCTTCGCGGACGTGTAGGACGTTCTAATAAAATGGGTTATGCGTATTTAATGTATCAAAAGAATAAGGTTCTTAAAGAAATTGCTGAAAAGAGGCTTCAAGCAATTAAGCAGTTTACAGAGTTAGGTGCAGGATTTAAAATCGCTATGCGTGACCTTGAAATCCGTGGCGCAGGAAATCTTTTGGGTGCACAGCAACATGGACATATGGAAAGTATAGGATATGACTTGTATTGTAAGATGCTTAGTGAAGCGGTAAATGAAGAAAAAGGTGAAATCACCGAAGAAGAGTTTGAGACAACTATTGAGATTAAGATTAATGCCTATATTCCAAATAGCTATATACCAGATGAAGTACAAAAGCTTGATATTTACAAGAGAATTGCTTCTATCCAAACAGAAAATGAATATATGGATGTTATCGAGGAAATAGAAGATCGCTATGGAAATATTCCACAATCGGTTTATAATTTATTAGATATTGCTATAATTAAAGCTATGGCCCATGATTTATATATGACACTTGTATCAGAAAATCAAAAAATTGTTACTTTTAAATTCAAAGAAAATGCAAGTTTAAATGCAGAGTTGATTCCTGAAATTGTAGCTTCTTACCGTGGAGATATGAAGTTTGTAGCAGGTAAAGAAGCGATGATTAAAATACTTGTACAAGATGTGCCTAAGAAAGAGTTGTTAGCTTATATTAAGAATGTGTTACGTGAGCTTAAAAAATTGAAGAGTGACAATTAATAAGATATAATAAATATAAGTTAAACTTAACAAATAAAACTTATATAAAGCTATAAGAGAAA
>OOCW01002341.1_pt1 | contig 10880 bp, 9 predicted proteins | sample 1671201 | NCBI WGS metagenome assembly OOCW01 (sample SAMN06348132, study PRJEB24527) | human gut metagenome | biome: human gut; feature: ankylosing spondylitis patient; material: feces | host: Homo sapiens | place: China | collected 2015-10
GCATTTTACTGGTCTCGGCATAAACTGCTCCTTTCTTGCTTTTCTTATATAATAGTTCTATAAAAGGCATATGTCAATAATGTTTTTGACATATGCCCATATAACTCAGCTAATAGTATTATATACAGCATAAACTTCTCCTCACGACACATATATTTCGATGTTTTTCCGCAAATCAACTATTGATAATGGCATAGAAAAAACAGTCTGTCATAACAGAAATTAATCCCATCAAAACAGACTGTTCTTTTTCCTTTACAAATATTACATTAATGAGGTTCCTGCCTCATGCTCATAGAATCTCTTTATTATCTCCTGCACCGGTTTCTCACATATTTCATAGCTGTCGTCCTTCCATGCCTCGGAAGCAGAAGGCAACTTTGGTGCCCACTCCCATAAAGCAAAGCCACGAAGCCATGGTCGTTTCTTACAGGCCTCAAACATTGCACGATACCATTCACACTGTTCTTCCAGGCGAAGTTCTCCCTGCAATTCCCAGTTATTTGGAATCATCCCGGAGCCTTTTCGTGACATACATCCCGCTTCGGCAAAGAAAAATGGTTTCCTATATTTTAAGACAGTTTTTTCGATACAATCCAGTTCCTGCTCCCATTGATCAATTGGATAATATCCGTTGGAAAAGATCACGTCGACACAGTCCCACCAAGATACATGATCTTCCTGATATTTGTCCGTGTTATAAGACACCAGTCCATGATATTCCATTATTTTTCGTCTTCTCTGCTCATCCAGCGTGCCCACGCTGCAAGGCCTGCAACATGCTTCACTTCCCCTGTTGCCACAAGCGTCTGAAATTCTTTTACTGAAACCTCATGAAGCTTCAATACTTCTGCCGGACCCAATGATTCTTCTCCAGATTTTCCACATCAGATCGCAAAAAGATGGATCTTCATATCCGGTCTCTTCTTTTTATAATTCGACTCCATTTGTTTCTATCACGTGTTTATACCAGAATGCTGAATCTTTCATGAGAAATGAATTCTATATTATGCTCAATAATTAATACAGGTATATGTATTAAGTTAAAAGAATAAACCCGTAAACAGCAGATCCCCTGCAAAGCTTGAAAACTCTGCAGGGGAACACATAAATTTTATTTTCCCTATGTAATCATCTCCGGATTCATCTTTCAAAAACAGGTATATCCGAAACATCCCGCTTTTCATTACGGATATAATCCTGATTATACGGGAATCTGGCAACCTTTGCGCGAACCTTCATCTGGCGGGTTCCCGGCGTTCCCCAGAGTATTTCAAGCTCCGTCCCTTCTTTGGCATATTCTGCGGAAATGAAGGCCAGAGAAATCATGCTGTTATAGGTATAAGAGATGATTTTTCCGCTTGTGATCCCGATCTCCTTATCTGCAGCCAGCACCTTATCTGCCCGGTACTCAAAACCAAACTCTCTGACACAGAAATAGTATTCAAGAGCACATGGTTTGGTAATATCCTCGCAGGGTTCCTCCCCAGGGCTGAGCATGGTTGCAAAGACTTCTGCAACATCCTCGGCGTTCCACTCCAGAGTTACGCATTTTTTTTGGGGCTTTTTCGACATTTCAAGGAGGGCTTCTTTTCCAATGAAGTCATGATTGTATTTAATCAAGAAATCCCATCCCACATCATAGGGAGTAACAAAGCGAGCCTGAAGATCATCCCCCACACTTCCGAGAAGCCTTCGATTGAGATTGAACATGGATAACTGAGGCACTGTACGCATATATTCTGTCATTTTCTCGCTGGTTTCCAGCCACGGAAGCGGATAGTGAAGATTGATATTCGGGAATCCGGCCTCCGTATGGTTAAACATGTTATAAGCCTGGAGCCCAAGCTTTCTTGCTCCCAGCTTTTCACCTGCCGCCCATACCAGATTATAGATCTCCGCATAATCCGCCATATCTCCGTGAATTTCATAAGCAAGGTTGCCGGACATGCCAAGCCGGATGATGCGTACCTGTTTTCCGTTTACCTCCTGGATTCTATGTCTGCCGAATTTGATGTCGTGAAGATTGGCCTGGAATGCGTTTTCCAGAATCTCTAAGGACTTTTCACCGTCAATCTGGATAAAATATTCCTTTCCGCTCATGTTTTCGCCATGCACATCCAGATCTGATGTATTGACATAATAAGAGATCACCGGATCAAGCCAGTAGGTTCTGTAACGATCTTCTCCGATACGGATTACAACGCCGTCTGTCAGAATCTGACCTTTCTCATTGCACATTACGGCATGGCGTATGCCGTTCATTCCCAGCGTGGTAAAATCATTTGTACAAACCTGTCCCATTAATTTAACGGCATCCGGTCCGTATACATCATAAATGGGGGATGTCATAAGCGCCGTTCCAATCCATGCGCTGGTCTGATATGCCTTGATCTCATCCTCCACGCCCGTATAAGCATATGCCGTAATAAAAGATCCCTGTGGGAACAATAAGGTGGCGCCTTCCAGCGCCGGATTCATCATTTCTGCCATTTTTCGTCCTCCTACTGTTTTTAATTATCTGTAGATGTTCTTGTTCCGATTAAATGATTTTCCATATCTTCAAACATTTCTCTTACCGTGATGGGCTTTTGCCCTGTCAGCTTTTCAAAATCATCTGTAAATGTACTCATTTGATTCAGACGGATTGCCCTGCCAAAGGACACCATTCCATCTGAGCAAAATGGAAAGTTCTTCGCCGTGTCCGCCCACATTTCCTCCGTTGTCCTTGGAACGCCGATGGAGTCAAAGAACTCATACATCTCATCATCGTTGATATATTGATATTCCGTCTTTTTACCCGTAACCTCCGAGGCGATTGCCATGTACTGTGCAATTGTCAGAAGCTCGGCTCCATTTATATCAACAATTCGATCTTCCCAATCAGACATTGCCGCACAGGCCGCCGCAAGCGCACAGTCATCCCTCGAAACAAATGCCATTTTCCCATCTCCCATGTTATTGCGGATGATGCCGTTTGTATTTTCAACTGCTTCCACAAATGTGGAGACCATTGCTTCCGCATATTGGGAATCCCGAAGAATCAAATAATGGATGGGCTGTTTTTTGATATACCTTTCGGTCCATACATGATCGTTTACTTCGTAAGCATTGATATCCTCATGTCCAGCTCCTACAATCGATGTATAAACCAGTTTGTTTACACCTGCCGCCACAGCCGCATCAATTGCAATTTTATGTGCCGCTCTTCTTTTCGGTCCAACGAATGGCATGGAGATCAGAATAACTGTATCCGCATCTTTAAATGCTTCCGTCAGTTTTTCCGCATTGTTAAAATCGGCAATTCTGGTTTCAATGCCCATTGCCTGGTATTTTTCAAGACCATTTTTTGTTGGAGCCGTAAAAATCAAAGCTTCATGAGGATATTTTTCCAGCAATACACGGGCTGATCTGCTTCCAAAATTTCCGTCTACTCCATTTAACAATATCTTTTTCATAAAAAATAATCCTTTCAACTATATAGTTATAGTATTAAAAAATCGATACCCCTTTATAGGATGCTCCCTCAGCTCTTTTTATTGCCTCCTTCCTTTTGTCTGAATTATATTATCTCCTCTCTAACTGTCGGCGCCTGAACAGTGTTTCCTATATATTCATAGTAAAGCAGTTGCCATCTCCCGTCATCAGTTATATAATTCATTTATACCGTCTTTTTTCGTCAAAAATAACCAAAGGAGTTTTTTGCAATGAAATCTATGAGCATTTCTGTCATCCTTGACTGGATTCCTGATAAATACAGGATTTTTTATAAATCTACGGGCTTAGATCAATTATTCCGGCATGCCCGCATGCTTGATGATTCCATGGAAATAATTGATAATGATTTTCTGTATTTAACACAAGAGATCTCTTTCCTTGATAGGGAATGGGATATACGTAAGCCCCGGTTCCTGATTTTCTGTACCAAAACCGGATCAAAGGAGGGACAGATAAACCCTTCCTGGATGGAGCATGCCGCCATCTTATATACGGACGAGCCTTTTCATAAGGTATTCCGTGAGTTTTTGGATATTTTTGATAAGTACTATGCCTGGTATGAGCAATGCCTAAATATAATTATCGAAAACAAAGATGTTTCAGATCTGCTTGATTATGCGGCCACCTTTCTTTGCAACCCGATTGCCCTTTTTTCTCCAACCGGAAAGCTGCTGCATTATACCGGGAAATTTCAGGAAAAAATCGAGGGAACTCTCTGGGACGAGGTTATCAATTTCGGCTTTACACCGACAGAATCCATATATCCTGACGAACACCAGAGAGTTATGCAGAAAATTCACAGCGGAAACCGCTTAATCTCCAGCGTCTTTCGTCAGGATCCATCCCATCACTCTCTGACCGCTCCGCTTTATTTTGAGGGAAAAAACTTTGGAGCATTCGGTACGACAGATATAAACGGTCCCTTTACGGAAGCACAAAAGGCTTTGTTATTAGAAGTCGTTCATTTTACAGAGCTTGCTATGAATCACCAGATTCAGGCTTTTCTTTTGCAGGATGAAGAAAACTATTATGTTATACGGCTTTTACAGGGATATCCGGCAGATGAGCTTTCTACCTCTTATTATCTCCAAGCTAGAAATTATACGAACGAGGATATTTGGTATCTTTATCAATTTTCCCTTCCGGAATCTGACGTCTCGGATACCCGTCAGTCTGCCTATATTCATCAGATAAAAAACATTCTGCCTCATGGAGTTGTCCTCTATTTTGAACATTCTATTGTTGCGGTTTGCCGCAGGCGGGATTTTGATCCTGATTATGAAAAATCATACGCCGCACTGGAGGATTTGCTAAAACGGCTTTCCCTTAAGGTCTATATAAGCACCCGTTTTTTTAGATTCACGGAGCTTTCCATGGCATATGGACAATGCAGGCTTATGAAATCTTACCCTTTGGAGCCTCAAAAACATATTCAAAGGTTTGATGAAGCCTTTCCGCATGTTTTATATGGTGTCCTTAAGGAAAAAAACTCCTTGCCGGGCTTCTGCCACCCAGCTGTTTTATCCCTGTGGCAAAGCCATATGGAGCAGGATCTCACACTCATTCATAATTTAAAATGCTATCTTATCAACGGAAGAAATATAGCGGAGACTGCCCGGACGCTTCATCTTCATAGAAACACCTTGATCTACCGGCTACGAAAAATCGAAGACCTGCTCCATATTTCACTGGATTACCTGGATGAAAATATGCTTCTCTATTTATTAATATCCTGCCTCATCTGCGAAACACTTTAATTTGGACATCCTCCTATGCTTGAAATTTGGCTTGCGACAGCAATTTCATTGCAACATAGGAAGATTTTCATTTATTTTGTGATTCTTACTTTTGATTGTTTCCAAACTGAGGGAGTAACAGCCCACAGAGGAACATAATTACCATACATATGGATGCAAGCATAAACAACAAACTATAATTTTCTCCCGCAATCGGTGTTAAGATATAAGTTGGAATCAAAACAGCTCCAAGAAGCTGTAATGTAGAGATGACACCCGCCGCACTTCCTGCATATTTAGTTCCAAGTCCTTCTAACAAAACCGGTGCGGAAAGGAAAATAGGCATTGACGCTCCAAGCATAATTCCAGTATAAAGAACCAGTATGTGTAAAACGAATATGGACGGAAATCTCCAACACATAATAATTCCGGCAAAACTCAACACGGCAGCTCCTGATACAAACACTTTAACATTTTTGATTTTAGAGAATACAATGGGACCTGTAATAGAGCCAATACAATTTCCCAATGTCAACATAGATGCAATCGTACCACATACTTTCATATCTATTCCATACATGGTCTGCAATGCCATCGGCATAAAAGTGGATAAAGTTACCGTACTGCCAAGAGCCATCATAATGCAAATAGAAACCAGCCATACACCTTTATTAGAAAGTACTACCTTAAGAGAATCCCCAATGGAAGGTTGATTTTCCTGATCTATCTTCTCCCTTTCTTCTTCCATTGTATCCTCTGGCTTATCTTTCACAAAAAGCAACCATAAAACAAATACACTAATACAGAATATTGCTGATACAATAAAAGCAGATGTCCTGCTATCAAACAAAACTGCCGTCGTTGCTGTCGCAAAGGCTCCCGGAAGTTGTCCGCAAAATCCAAATATGCCCATCAAAATTCCTAGCTTTTCCTGCTCAAACCAACTTGCAGTAATCTTGGATGCATTAATATTGACAAACATATTGGAGAAACCGGTTAATGCCATGCAAAGAAAAAATGGCATATAGCTATTTGCAAAAACTCTCCCAATCATTCCAATTCCAGCTATAACAAATGAAATATTAATGACTTTCTTTGAACCAACCTTGTCAGAAATCATTCCTCCTACAAAACTCAAGAAAATTGCTACAATCATAGGCGCCGTAAATAAAGATGAAAACTGCGATGTTGTAAGTCCAAAAGATTGTATTAGTTCCGAGGCATACACGGATAACTGGTATTGTGCATAACTTCCCGGCATATATGCAAGACACATAATCGTAAATACCAGCCATTTTCTATTTTTTTTACTCATGGAAACTCCCTTCATTCTTCAAAGCCATACGGACAAGAACTAATATCATAATTTTTATTCTCAACCAGATCATTTAATGGAAATTTTGCAATTACTGCACGGATATCCTTTATACGCTTTCCATAATCGCCCCATTTTACAATCACTTCTTCGCACTCTTTGGCATATTCCATATCTATGGTACATTCAGAAATCATTTTATGATAATGGGAACTATATACCGCACTACTGGATAAACCAATAACCTTGCCATCCCTTGTGGTAACATAGTCCTGATGTCCTCCACACATGCCCGGAACGCAACAGGGATACTCCATCTGCTTATAAGGCTCCCCCTCTCTATACAAAGATGCCTGTACATCTAAAATATCTTCCGGATTCCAAATTAAAGATACAATCATCTTTTGAGGATTTGACATTTCTTTCTCAAGAGCTTTTCTTCCAATAAAGTCATGATCCAATTTTGCCATCCATTGCCAGCCAACCTCTACCGGCGTCCGGAAACGTGCACGAAGATTCTCTGGTTCAACACTTCCAGTATATGAAATATTTGCAGGTGACATTTCTACAACCTTCGGATCTTTATAGGAAGCGCTCTCAAATGATACCGTAACTTGCGGATATCCTCCAAAAGCATGATTCACCGGATAACTCCGCCATCCAAGCCTCTTTAATCCCATAGGTTTTCCGATCTCATAAGCCGCATGATATACATTGGGACCATCTTCTTTTAAACCACGAATTTCATATGCAAGTGTTCCACTCATCCCAATCCTGTTCACTTCCACTTCAATATTCAGTCCCGGAATACTTACCTTACGAAATTGCAAAAATGCTAGATCATGAAGATTCGTATTCGTAAGTTTTTCTATAATTGTTAATGACTTTGGTCCTGAAAATTGAAAGACAAAGATATCACGCATGGTCATTTTCACATCATAAGCACCAGTCTCCAACAGTTTCATTGCTGCAAATGGAAGTGCAGCAGTAATCCGATATGTATTATCGTCGTCTTTCATACTAAGACAATGAGCTGCTATCAATCCTTCTTCATCAAGCATAACCAAATGTTTATTTTTTCCGTTTTTCCATTTGCTAATGTTATTCATACAAAGTTTTGAGAGAAACGCCTGTGCGTCTTTTCCTTGGAATGTAATTTCAGCCCCACTAATCCCTGCATGAATATAACATGTTTCTGCCCACGATTTACAAGTTTCATACCAAGGATCAGCCTCCCAAGTATAAAGATTCCCAATATTCTGAAAATAGGTTAAAACATCTTTATACTTGGGTTCATAATCTACTCTCGCTCCAATATAATCCTTCACTACACTTTCCTCCTTATTCCGCTAATATCCCAAATCATTCCCAGCTCTGTTCCCTCTTTTGCATAGTCCGGGTTGATAAAGCCCAGTGAAATCTTGCTGTTGTAATGATAAGAAATAATCCCACTTTTTTTAATCTTGCATCACAATTATTTACTCAAATTTTCTTAACCGTCGGCGCCTGAACAGTCACATTTGATATTTATATTCTAAAACGATTGATCATCTTTGTCATTGGTTATATGATTCAACTACTAATACCTTTTTCGTTATTTTTAACCCGATTAGATAATCTTATAAAAAAATACATTCATCCATTATTCTTGATTCACTTTAAAATACCACAAAGTTTTTATGACCTCTTCATAATTGATATATCGTTTATTCAATCAAATCTCTTTGAAACTTCAACAAAAATTTTATATATTTAACCAATGGCATATCCATACTAAATCGTGATCGACGTGAATCAGCACCGCCAGATTGATGCATGTCCCATTCGGTCTGCGATTGCTAATACCGTAAATCCCATATTAATCAATAACGATACATGGGAATGTCTCAAATCATGCACACGGATTCGCTTCACCCCAGATATTTTTGAGCCTCTATTCATTTCATGATGCAGATAAGATTTGGAAATTGTGAAAATCCGTTCGTCCTCTTTCGGCTCATACAGCATTTTCAGGTAATCCTGCATCTCATCACACAAAAACTGCGGCATCTTAATGGTTCGATTACTTTTTAATGTCTTTGGCGGTGTAATCACATCTTCCCGGCGCAGTCTCTGATAGGACTTGTTAATCCGTAGTGTATGCGTTTCAAGCTTCTCGTTTTGTAGGAAATCCTCTTTTGGATGACTGGTGCGTTTCTCCTGTCCAATCGGTATAACGATAGACTACTCGCCACTTTCCAGTGGCATTATCTTTATGAATACTCATACAAATTCTCCTCTCTTTCTCTTACATTTCGCTGTAACATACTTTTTTGCGGAAATAATTGGTGTTTACTCTGCCAGCTACCGTAAGATAACCCAGCTTCTGTAATTCTTCATTTAGCTGTTTGACAATCTTATAAGCATAAGACTTGGAAACTCCCAGTTCCGCTGCAACTTCTTCTAATCAGCAAGGAAGAATATGATGAATGGAGATATAAGTATCCAGAACTGGATACTTACCAGAAACGTGCCAAGATACCATCTCAGGAATTGAGTGATTACCTCGTAAAAGAATTGACTAAAAAAGAAAAATAAGGAAAAAGAAAACCTTACCGATATTCAGTTTTTTACTTCTGAAAATCAGTAAGGTTTCTTTATATACGTTATGAAATAAAATTTTTATTCGCCGAATAACCACAAAATGTTGCCATTTTGTTTCCAGATACTAAGCAAATTTGTTTGAAACTCGCATAAATACTGGCTTTGTCAAATTGTGTGGATTATTCAAACTCGCAAACAAAATCTTATCACTATACTTTTTAGTATTGGTATTATGGTTCTATTTGGTTTTATATGTGTTCTACCGTCCTAAATCCATAGGCTGTACTGAACGGTGTTATCAATTTGTTATCATGTTTCTGTTATCAAACTTTATTTATACGTTGAATAAAATTTGTCACCTCTTCATACATCACTTTGCTACCTATTACTTTTCCCAAATCCAAATAGCTTTTGGCATCAGCTTCATTACGAATCATAGTTTCCGATATTACCCCTATAAACAGCAATCTATTCCCAATTGCGATCCCATCTTTTGTTGGATACGATCCATGGTTATAGATAAATACCGGACTACCACTTGACCCAGGGAAAACCCCAGCATCGATTAAAAACACATTTTCTCCATTAAACTGATTCCATATAGGAGTGGCCGTAATCCCCTGCCTTATAATTGGCAACTTGTTCACACTATCATATAACCCACTTGGATATCCTATAAACGTAATATCTTCTATCGCTGCAAAGTATTCAATTTGCTCCTCTTTAGGCAGCATATTTTGATCAACAGTCCTATAAAAGATATTTATCCCCTTTTGCTTAAGTTCATTTAATGTACTCGCCAACGGAATAGCAATTAAATCCAGATTTCCAAGCTTGTTTCCATTGATTATACTCTCATTGAACTGAATTCTAATACTTTTTTCAGATGGTAACCCTTTTTCTGCAATATGCAATTCAACAAAACCAGCAACTGCGTTTTCCAATACATGGTAATTTGTTATGAGCAACGGTATCGATGTATCATTTTGCTCCATGACTGAAAAAATAAATCCTGTTCCTGACGAAAAACTACCATTATTATTCTTTGCATATATAGGAACAGTAGTATATAATAACTGTGTCGAAATATCATTAATGTTCATTTCTCGTTTCCTCCATATCTTCCGGATCAATAATGTATTCTTCTATCTTTTCTGCCAGCTGAACAATATCTCTGTTATTATTTTTCCTACAAAAAAAGTATGCAACGCAGAATATTCCACCTAAAACCGGACACACTGAATAAAAAAATATACTCAAAAAGTTTACCTTATATGGTATCTTAGAAATTAATGCACTAAAAAAAGCTCCAAAAAATAATGTAGATAATCCAAGCCACAATTCTGCATACGTGAATTTATTCTCTTTTGCACAAGCACATTCGTATCTAATCTTTCTTATTGCAGATATATTTATCGCAATTTTCTTTTCTTCTGGTGGCAAAACAACATTATGTTTTTGTTCATACTGTAATGTATGATTACTTTTTTCATCTATAACATTACCAGCTTCTTCAATTACAACATTATTACAAGACTGAAAAATTTCTTCAAGATCCATTTACTATAACCTTTCTATATTTTATCATTCGTATTTTTTTTAGCAATTGCTATACTAACTTCAATCAAAAATTCTTGTGATATCCCGATATCGATTAACCACACGATAAATCTCTACATATTCATTACCAATCTTATAGATAATCACATAATCTTCCCATATCGCATATTTATAATCTGTCCGAAAGC
>OOCW01002348.1_pt1 | contig 10856 bp, 8 predicted proteins | sample 1671201 | NCBI WGS metagenome assembly OOCW01 (sample SAMN06348132, study PRJEB24527) | human gut metagenome | biome: human gut; feature: ankylosing spondylitis patient; material: feces | host: Homo sapiens | place: China | collected 2015-10
TATCTTAGGTGGTTTTCCTTTAATAATATGTTTTATCTTATTACTAAAGGACTAGCAATATAGCTTAATTTTCTTACTCTAAAAAGGTAGATTATAATTTTTATAATCTACCTTTTTTATTTTAATTACTTACCTTTTTTAATTCTTGTACTTCCATATTACTAAAATTTTTTTTGAAAAATATAAAAAATGTTGTTACTGTTATCATAGATGCACATATATCTGCTACTGGCTCAGCTAAATATACTCCAAATACTTTATTTCCAAAGAAGTTAGGTAAAATAAATATTAGAGGTATTAATAGTATTATTTTTCTAAGTAAAGCTAGTAATAATGAAATTTTTGCTTGACCTAGAGCAATAAAAGTTTGCTGACATGCTAATTGAACACCTAATATAAATATTCCTGCAAAATATATTCTCATCGACCATACAGTATTTGATACAAGTGATGGATCATTATTAAAAATCATAACAAGAATATTTGGTATAGTCATTATAATCATCCACATAATAGTTGAGTATGTAGCACAAGATGCTAAACAAAGTTTAAATGCTTTTTTCACTCTATCCATTCTCTTGGCCCCAAAATTATAACTTATTATAGGTTGAGCTCCTTGCGTAAGTCCCGTAGCCGGTAATAATACTATCTGCATAATACTAGACATTATAGTCAGTGAACTAACTTGAATATCTCCTCCATACATTTGTAATCTTGTATTTAAAGATATTAAAACTAAACTTTCTGTAGATTGCATAATAAATGGCGCTAATCCTAGAGATATTACTGGCATCATAACTTTATAATCTGGTTTTAGATATTTTTTCTTAATTTTTAATATACTCTTTTTACTAAATAAAAACTTTAATACCCATATACCAGAAACAAATTGAGCTGTTATAGTTGCCAAAGCAGCTCCTTTTACTCCCATATTTAATCCAAATATAAATATTGGATCTAAAATTATATTTATTATTGCTCCAATAGTTACAGTCATCATTCCTATTTTGGCAAAGCCTTGAGTATTTATAAATGGATTCATCCCTAAAGAAATTAATACAAATACACTTCCTAATAAATATATACCTGTATAATCAGCAGCATAACCTATAGTTGATTCACTAGCACCAAACATCCATAAAATAGGTTCTTTTGCTATTGATAATACTATAGTAAGTATAATCCCTAATATTACTAAAGTAGAAAAGCTATTACTCATTATTTTTTCTGCTTCATCATTATTATCTTCACCCATTTTAATAGCAGCTATAGGAGCCCCTCCTACTCCTACAAGACTACTCACAGCAGTTATAAGTAATATTATCGGCAGTGAAATCCCAAGACCAGCCATAGCTAAATCTCCATTTTCAATTTTACCTATAAAAATTCTATCTACTATGTTATATAATACATTTACCAGCTGTGCTATTATTGCTGGCGTCGATAATTTGAAAAGTAATTTTCCAATACTATCTTTTCCTAAGTCATTTTTTACTTCCAATGTCTTTCCCTCCTGTTTTCCTAAAAAATCATTAATATGTAAAATTTTTTTAAACATCTCTTAATAGCTAAAAAAACCTAGCATCAAGCTAAGTTTTTCTAGTTTACTTATATTTTATTAATATAAATTATTCTTCTATATTAAGTTTTATAGATAATTCATCTAATTGATCATTATCAGCAACACCTGGTGCATTTGTCATTGGACATATTGCATTTTGATTTTTAGGGAATGCTATTACTTCTCTTATGTTATCAGCTCCTGTAAGTAGCATCATTAATCTATCAAATCCGAAAGCTAATCCAGCATGTGGTGGTACACCATATTTAAATGCTTCTAATAAGTACCCAAATTTATCATTAGCTTCTTCATCACTTATTCCTATAGCATCAAACATTTTCTTTTGTATATCAGCATTAGATATTCTAACACTTCCTCCACCTAATTCATATCCATTTAATACTATATCATAAGCTTTAGCTCTTAAATTAGTTTTATCTTCAGCAGTTAAACCTTCTACATCTTCGTCTAATGGAGATGTGAAAGGATGGTGCATTGCTATCATTCTTCCTGTTTCTTCATCTTTTTCGAATAATGGGAATTCAGTTACCCATAATAAATTGTATTTATTTTTATCCATTAAATCTAGTTTTCTAGCAACTTCTAATCTAAGTTGTCCTAATGCATCGTAAACTACAGCATTTTTATCAGCTATGAATAATAATAAATCTCCTGCTGTTGCTTCCATTTTTGTTAATATAGCATTCATTTCTTCTTCTGAGAAGAATTTAGCTATTGGTGATTCTATACCTTCTTCAGTTACTTTTATCCAAGCAAGACCTTTAGCTTTGTAAAGTTTAGCATGCTCTTCTAATTTTTTCATACCTTTTTTAGAGAAAGCTTCTGCTCCACCTTTAACATTTATACCTCTTACACTAGATTTTTCATCTGAAGCAGCATTAGCAAATACTCCAAATCCACAATCTTTAACTATATCTGATATATTTACAAATTCTAAACCGAATCTAGTATCTGGTTTATCTGAACCGAATCTGTCCATAGCTTCTCTGTAAGTCATTCTTTGTATAGGTAATTGAATGTCTACATCTAATACTTCTTTGAATATTTCTTGAAGCATTTTTTCCATTATTCCCATTACGTCCTCTTCATCAACAAATGACATTTCGCAGTCTATTTGAGTGAATTCTGGTTGTCTATCTGCTCTTAAATCTTCATCTCTGAAACATTTTACTATTTGGAAGTATCTATCCATACCACTTACCATTAATAATTGTTTAAATAATTGTGGTGATTGTGGTAATGCGTAGAATTTACCTGGGTTAACTCTACTTGGTACTAAGTAATCTCTAGCTCCTTCTGGAGATGGTTTTATTAAGAACGGAGTTTCTATCTCTACAAAGTTATTATCTGTTAAATAATTTCTTACTATTCTAGCTACCTTACTTCTAAGTACTAAGTTTCTTTGCATAGATGGTTTTCTTAAATCTAAGTATCTATATTTTAATCTTAAATCTTCAGAAACATTATCGTTATCTTTTATATATATTGGTGGAGTTTCTGATTTACTTAATACTCTAAGTTCTGTTGCTTCTATTTCTATGTCTCCAGTTTCCATGTTAGGATTTTTAGATTGTCTTTCTCTAACTATACCTTTTACTGCAACTACATATTCAGAACCAAGTTTTTCAGCTTTATTAAATGCTTCTTCACTTACATTAGTATCAAATATTATTTGGCTTATTCCTTTTATGTCTCTTAAATCAACGAATACTAATCCACCTAAATTTCTTTTCTTTTGTACCCATCCATTTAAAACTACTTCTTCTCCCACATTGGCAATTCTTAAATCACCACAGTAGTGAGTTCTTTTTAATCCATTTAAACTTTCCATATTTCCTCCTTTGTCAATTACGCACTATAAGGTGAAAGAATAAAAATTCTGCCACCTTATTTTTATGTCAATTTTAATTATAATCTTTTCTTTAACTCATCTACTAATTCACTAATTTTCACAGTAGTTTGTTCTGATGTACTCATATTTTTAAGAGTAGCTGAATCCCCAGCTAATTCATCATCACCTATTACTATTGTATACTTAGCATTTATTTTGTCTGAGTATTTAAATTGAGCTTTTAAGCTTTTTCCTAAATGATCTATATCTGTGCTTATGTGATTATCTCTTAGAGATTTTATTAAACCAAAACTTTTAGTTTTTGCTGCATCACCAATTGTAGCTATGTATATATCTGTAGATTTTGGATTTTCTATTTCTATATTATTATTTTCTAATGTTAATAATAATCTTTCTGCTCCAAGTCCAAATCCTATACCACTTATTCCTTTAGGACCTCCTAGTTGTTCAACTAGACCATCATATCTTCCTCCACCACAAACTGTACTTTGTGAACCTATATCATTAGATATTATTTCAAAAGCAGTTTTTCTATAGTAGTCAAGACCTCTAACTATAGTTTTATCAACTACAAATTTTATATCCATTTCTCTTAAGTATTCTTGTAGTTTATTGAAGTGATCCTTACAATCATCACATAAATAATCTATCATAAATGGTATATCATGTAAGTTTTCTTTACATGTAGGATTTTTACAGTCTATAACCCTCATTGGATTTTTTTCTTTTCTTTCTAGACAAGTTCCACATAATACATCAGATTTTGCATCTAAGTATTCTTTTAATTTTTTATTATATTCTTCTCTACAGTGAGGACATCCTACTGAGTTTATATTTACTGATAAATCTTTTAATCCTAATTCACTAAAGAATTGAACTGCTAAAGATATAACCTCTGCATCTATAGATGGTTGGTCACTTCCTAAAGCTTCTATCCCAAATTGATGGAATTGTCTTTGTCTTCCTGCTTGTGGTCTTTCATATCTGAAACATGGTGTTATGTAAAATAATTTTGTTGGTTGTGTATCAGCATATAATTTACTTTCTATAAATGCTCTTATAGTTCCAGCAGTTCCTTCTGGTTTTAAACTTATTTGTCTATCACCTTTGTCTGTGAAAGTATACATTTCTTTTTGTACTATATCAGTTGTATCTCCAACACTTCTTGTGAAAACTTCTGTATGCTCAAATATTGGAGTTCTCATTTCTTCATATCCGTATAATGCACATATTTCTCTGAATTTTTTTTCTACATAATGCCATTTATATACTTCTTTTGGTAATATATCTCTTGTTCCTCTTGGCGCTTTACTTAGCATTTTTCTCTACCTCCTCATACTTTCTTTTTATCATCTCGTCAACTCTGTTTATATATTGTTCAACATTTTTGACGTTTTCTACCCTTTCAATCCTATCTTCATCAGGATATACAAATTTAGTTATAGAACCAGCTCCTAGTGCATAATTACTTTGCTTTTCTTCCATAATCTGCATATTATAAATACACTCATAGCCTTCTTTAGCATAACCTATATTCTCAAGATTACCTAGCATATGTTTTTGTCTGTACATATAATAAGGATTTAATCCCATATCTTTTGCATATTCCTTAGCTAAACTAATCATTTTAACCATTTCCTCATATTGTGCAAGTTCATAGTCTTCTAGATTTTCTTTTAGCTTTGATGTTCTTTTTACTGCTAAGGTATGAACAGTTAGACTTTCTGGAGATAGCTCTTTTATTTTATCTAAAGTATTTCTAACCATATTTAAATCTTCGTCTACTAGTCCTAGTATTATATCCATATTAATATTATCAAATCCAACTTCTCTAGCTAGATGGAAAGTATCTACTATATCTTGTACACTATGATTTCTTCCTATTTTTTGTAAAGTTTCATCATTCATAGTTTGCGGATTAATACTTATTCTATCAACATTATTTTTCTTTAAAACCTCTAGCATCTCTCTATTTATAGTATCTGGTCTTCCTGCTTCCACTGTAAACTCTTTAATTTGACTTAAGTCAAATCTCTCAAACAGACCTTTTATTAAAGTATCCATTTCATCTGGAGTTAGGGTTGTAGGAGTTCCCCCTCCTATATATAAAGTTTCTATGGATTTATTTTGCTCTTCTAATAACTTAGCTACACCTTCGACTTCTTCAAGTAACTTAGCTACGTATGTAGGTTTTAATCCTCCAAATTGCTTTAAAGAGTTTGCAGGGAATGAACAATAATAACATCTTGTTGGGCAAAATGGAATACTGACATATAAAGATACTTTACTTTCATCTATTGGGTATATGAAACTTCTCTCTCTTTTTGCTATATCAAGAGCTAAATTAATTTTATCATTATTTATAAAATAATCTCTAGTTAATTTTTCTATTATTTCTTCATCACTAAAATTATTATCAAGTAATGAATGTACTATTTTTACAGGTCTTATACCTGTAAGTATTCCCCATGGTGGAGTAATGTTAAACTTCTTTTCTAAGATTTTAAACATGCTCCTTTTTATAGTTTCCTTTATAACCTTTTTTTGTTCCCTTTCATTTAACCCCTCTAAACTTCTATGTTCTACATGTTCATTAATTTCATTATAATTCTCACAATAAACAGTTTTTGAAAAAACATTATTATTATGGAAAAATAGTGAATTTTCTACAACCATCATGCAATCTCTAGCGTCTATAATTCTAAATTCAGAAGTGAATAATTTAATTAATTCACTTACCTCATATTTAAAATCATGACCTTTTAATACTACACCTATCATTTTTATAGCTCCTTCTGAAATCCTTGAAAAGTGTTAATTTATCTCATAAAAGGATTTGTCATTTTTTCTGTTTTTAAAGTTGTATTTGGTCCATGACCTGGATATATTTTTATATCATCCTCTTGATTTTTTAATCTTCTTAAAGATTTTTCCATTTTTTTATAGTCACCACCATAAAAATCAGTTCTACCCATACTTCCAGCAAATAAAGTATCTCCTGTAAGCATGTGTTTACCAATTTTTATACACATGCTTCCTGGTGTATGACCAGGAGTATGAATAAACTTCAATTTTATGTCTCCAACTTTTAATGTATCATTATCTTTAACATATATATCTGCATCAAATTCTATCGTATTTGATGGAAGTGATGCACTTAGATTTTTTCTTTTATCTAATAAAATTTCTTTTTCTTCTTCGTGGGCTACTATCTTTGCATTTGTTGATTCTTTAATTTTTAATGTATTTGTTATATGATCACCATGTCCATGAGTTAAAACAATATACTCTATATTTAAGTTATTTTTTTTAACAACATTCATTATATCTACAAAATTTGCTCCTGGGTCTACAACAATACATTTTTTAGTATTTTCATCTCCAACTACATAAGTATTTTCACCCATATAGCTTTCAACTATTTTTTCTAATATCATAGATTTACCCCCTTAGAATTCTCTTTTAGATTCTAATAATATAGTTACTGGACCATCATTTGTCAAATCTACCATCATATGAGCACCAAACTTTCCTGTTCCCACATTAATTCCTTGACTTTTTATTTTTTCTACAAATTCTTCATATAAAGGATTTGCCACTTCTGGTCTAGCTGCATCTGAAAAGCTAGGTCTTCTACCTTTTCTCGCATCTCCATAAAGCGTAAACTGAGAAACAGCTAATATTTCTCCTCCAACGTCTTTTAATGATAAATTCATTTTTTCATTTTCGTCTTCGAATATTCTTAAGTTCGTAACTTTATCTACCATATAATCTACATCTTTTGATGTATCATCATGAGTTACTCCAAGTAGTACCATTAATCCCTTTTCAATTTTCCCTATAACTTCTCCATCTACTGTTACTTTAGAAGACGATACTTTTTGTACAACTGCTCTCATATTTTCCTCCTAATTTCTTACCCTGAAAACATCATCTATTCCAGGTATAGCTTTTAATTTTTTCATTAAATTCTTTAGCTCAGAAATATCATTTACTTCAACTAATAAATTAATATGAGTTATTTGATCTTTTGATTTTCTTGCATTAACACCATTTATATTAAGCTTTTGCATTGCTATTGTATGTATAATATCATTTAACATACTTTTTCTATCTGTTCCAACTATCCTAATTTCTCCTTCAAATTTAGATTTTTTAGGGTTGTCCCAAGATACATCAACTAATCTTTTTTGGAAAACTTCATCATCCAATTTACAGTTTGGACAATCTGCTCTATGTATAGCAACTCCTCTACCCTTTGTTACATATCCTATAATTTCATCTCCAGGTAGCGGATTACAACATTTTGCAAATCTTACAAGTATATTATCTAGCCCTTTAACTATAACTCCAGAACTATTCTTCTTTCTTTTTTCTTTGTATTCTTTATCACTTATTTTGTATTCTGATAAATCCTGATTTTCTAGTTCCTTTTGTCTATTTTCTTTCTCTCTTTTCTTTTCCTCTTTAAGATAGAAATCTCTAACTTTTGGAACTACTTGGCTGGCTGTTATACCACCATACCCTATTGTAGCAATTAAATCTTCTAAACTTGGTTGATTAAATTTTTTTGCTACTTGTTCCATAAATTTTTCTATAGAAGAATCTTTAATAGGTAATCCATATTTTTTGAACTCTTTTTCTAATATTTCATAACCTCTTTCAATATTTTCTTCTCTTCTTTCTTTTTTAAAGAACTGTCTTATTCTATTCCTTGCATTTGGAGTTTTGACAATCTGTAGCCAATCTCTACTTGGCCCATTTGAATTTGCTGATGTTATAACCTCAACAATTTCTCCATTTTGTAATTTATAATCAATAGGAACTAATCTTCCATTTATCTTAGCACCTACACATTTATTCCCAACTTTTGAGTGAACTCTATACGCAAAATCTATCGGTGTAGATTCTGCTGGAAGCTCAATTATATCCCCCTTTGGAGTAAATACATAAACTTGGCTATTGAATACATCTTCTTTTAGTGAGTCTAAGAATTCTTGAGGATCTTTTACATCTTTTTCCCACTCCATCATTTGTCTTAGCCATTTTAGTTTTTCTTCCATTTTTTCATCATTGTTCATTGTTCCTTCTTTGTATTTCCAGTGAGCTGCTATCCCATATTCTGCAATATTATGCATTTCATAGGTTCTTATTTGAATCTCCACTGGCTCACCTTCAGGACCAATTACAGTAGTATGAAGTGATTGATACATATTAGCCTTTGGCATAGCTATATAATCTTTAAATCTTCCTGGCATAGGCACCCATAAAGTATGCACCATACCAAGAACTGCATAACAATCTTTTATAGTATCTACAAGCACTCTAACAGCTGTTAAATCAAATATTTCTTCAAATGTCTTATTTTTATTTTGCATTTTTCTATAAATACTATAAAAATGTTTTGGTCTTCCATAAACTTCACATGGTATATTCACTTCATTAAACTTCTCTTGTAATAAGTTTACTATTTTATTTATATACTCTTCCCTTTGGCTTCTTTTCATAGAAACTTTATCTACTAAATCATAATATCCATCTGGATCTATGTATCTTAAAGCTAAATCTTCTAATTCCCATTTTATTTTAGATATACCTAATCTATTGGCAATCCCACCATAAATTTCTAAAGTTTCCTGTGCCTTGTATTTTGCTTTTTCTTCTGGCATATATTTTAAGGTTCTCATATTATGTAACCTATCTGCTAATTTTATAAGAATAACCCTAATATCTTTTGCCATTGCTAAAAACATTTTTCTTAAGTTTTCAGCTTGTGTTTCCTCTTTTGATTTATATTTAATTTGTCCTAGTTTAGTTACACCATCAACTAAATCTGCAATTTCTTTGTTGAACATTTCTTTTATATCATCATAAGTATAGTCCGTATCTTCAATTACATCGTGTAAAAGACCTGCTGATATAGTTTCTATATCAAGCTGCATATCTACAAGAATATTTGCAACAGCTATTGGATGAATTATATAAGGTTCTCCTGACTTTCTAAGAACACCTTCATGAGCAGATTTTGCTAAATAGTAAGCTTTTTCTACAAAAGTAGTATCTGTATTAGGAGCATATATTTTTATTTTATCTAGTATCTCCTGTAATTCCTTATCATGCATATAACCACCTATTCTCTAAAGTATAAATTTTATTATATATGAAAATAGTTGGTAAAAACCAACTATTGTAATTGTCTAGTATTTTATAAGAGAATTAACATTATATTTTGCTAATTTTGCTCTTCCATCTAAATCTTCTAATTCTATTAAAAATTGCATTGAAACTACTTCTCCACCTAATTTTTCTATTAATTCAGCAGCAGCTTCCATAGTTCCTCCTGTAGCTAATAAGTCATCTACTATAGCAACTCTTTGTCCTGGTTTAATAGCATCTTTATGTATTTCTAATGTATTAGAACCATATTCTAAATCATATGCATAGCTTTCAACTTCCCATGGTAATTTTCCAGGTTTTCTAACTGGTACAAAACCTACTCCCATTCCATAAGCAACTGGTGTTCCCATTAAGAACCCTCTTGCTTCAGGACCTACTATTAAATCTACATTTTTATCTTTTAAATCTGCTATTATTTCATCAATCGCAAATTTAAGCGCTTTACCATCTTGTAATAATGTTGTTATATCTTTGAAACTTATTCCTTCCTTTGGAAAATCTTTAATTTCTCTTACTGTTTGTTTTAAATCCATTTAAAACTCCTCCTAATAGCTTTTTACATATCCTTGTCTTAACTCTTTTAAATTATTAAGTATTAAACTTTCATCTAAATTAAGTTTTTTATCAGGTTTTTGTAATAGACATACAGTTACAATATTATCTTCATAATTTATTTCAAAATTTAATAAATTTAACTCTTTAAAAACTTTAAGTATAATAAATGTTTTTAGAGGTAATATTTTAAATACTCTTTTTATTTCATCTAAGTTTAGATGTAATTCTTTACTCATAAGCATTTGCTTATAGATATTGATAAATTCTTCTCTGCTTGGAACTATATTATCCACTATATTTTTCAAATAAATTTTATCTTCTTCACCATAATACTTAATAATATTATCACTATTTAAAATGTTCTTATTCAGATACGAATATTCTTCTTTATTGTATAAATAATCATAAAGAATAATACTATTATATCTTTTTAAGTCTATTTTATCAATATTAGGTGAAAATATAAGTTGTACTTTATTATTTTTTTCATTAATATAATTGAAATTTATTTCATATTCAACATCAGTTAGAGATATATCCGATAGTGCTCTATAAAAACCATTTAAAGTATTTGTTATAACTAATGTATCTTCTTCTATATAGTCAAAAATATTTATATTTTTATCCCCATCTATATCAATTACTAAATCTTCTTCACTTGTATTTACAGAGTATAAGCTATCTTTATTT
>OOCW01002351.1_pt1 | contig 10847 bp, 11 predicted proteins | sample 1671201 | NCBI WGS metagenome assembly OOCW01 (sample SAMN06348132, study PRJEB24527) | human gut metagenome | biome: human gut; feature: ankylosing spondylitis patient; material: feces | host: Homo sapiens | place: China | collected 2015-10
GAACTATACAGCTAATTCTCAGAAATCAAGCTTACTTAGGTCATATGATTCAACTAAAGCAAAGTACAGTTAGCGTAGTAAGTAGAGTTCGTCATAAAACTAGTATTGATAAGCAAGCTATAATAAAAAATACTCATGAGCCAATAATATCAGAAGAAGATTTTAAATTAGTACAGGAGTTAATGAAAGTAAGAACTCATAAAAATCATCATCAAGCATTACACCTATTTACTAATATTATCTATTGTGCTGATTGCGGTAAAGGAATGCATTTTAAGAAAAATAGAAAAGGGTATGTGTGTGGCACCTTTAATAAGCATGGAAGTAAAGCCTGCTCATCTCATATAGTCAGGGAAGCTAATTTATCTGCTATTGTTTTATCAGAGATAAAAAAATTTATCATTAATGTTAAAAATACTGATTTATATGATAAGTTTAAATTAGAGATTGATAATGAAATATTAAAACATAAAAATGCATTAAAAAGTTATGAGGAGGATTTAACTATTCTAAAGAAAAGAAAATCTAAATCTATATCTATGCTTATTGATGAGATAATTACTAAATCAGATTATGAATTATTTATAAATGATATAGATGAACAAGTTAAATATTTAGAAAATACAATTGTTATAACTAACCAAGTTCTTGAAAAAATTTCTGATAGCTCATTATTAAATGAACTTAATAGAATAAAAAATGAAGAATTATCTTTAGATGAATTAACACCTGAGTTACTTCATCGTTTTGTTAAAAAAATTAATATTGAAGAGAATGGTACTCCAATAATATCCTATAGGTTTACAATGCCTTTTTCCACATTAATAAATAATTAGGAACCACAAGATTAACTTGTAGTTCCTATTAGTTTATTTTTGTTTAACGAGCTTCACACACACCTCAGCATGAGGTGTGTTAGGGAACATGTCCTTAACTGTACTCTTTTCTACTTTGTAACCTGCTGCAAGTAGAGTTTCTAAGTTATCTACCATTGTCTTTGGATTACATGAAACATATATTATTTCTTTTGCATTGAATTTAATTACGTAATCTAATGCTTTTGGAGATACACCACTTCTTGGTGGATCTAAGATTATTATGTCTGGTTTAACTTTAACTTTTTTAATAGTTTCAGCTACATCACCAGCAATAAACTCACAGTTATCTAAACCATTTAGCTTAGCATTTTCTTTTGCTGCTTCAACAGCTTCTTCAATAAGTTCAAGACCAATAACCTTTTTAGCATTAGGTGCTGCTATTTGCCCTATAGTTCCTGTTCCACAATAAAGGTCAAACACAACTTTATTATCTCCATTTCCCATGAAATCTCTTACTATGCTGTAAAGAGATTCTGCTCCTCTAGAGTTAGTTTGGAAGAATGAGAATGGTGATATCTTAAATTTAAGACCTAATAATTCTTCTGTTATATAATCTCTACCATATAGTATATTAACTTTTTCAGGTACTACTGCATCTGAGAATGAATTATTTTCAGTATGTAATACTGATACTAATTGACCTTTATAAGTTTGTGATTTTAAAATTTCTGTATATTCACTTAAATCAAAATCTATTTGAGTAGTTGTAACAAGGTTTACCATAAGTTCTCCAGTATTAGATGCTTTTCTAACTACAAGATGTCTTAAGTATCCTTCTCTCTTCATTACTCTATAGTAAGGAAGGTTTTGCTTTCTAAAGTAATCTACTGTAAGTGTAAGAACTTTTCTAAAGTCTTCATCCACTATCATACAGTTGTCAACTGTAAGCACACCAAAAGATTTACCTTTCATATGCATACCTAAAGTAAGCTCTCCACCTTTTTCTAAATCACCAAAAGTGAATTCCATCTTATTTCTATATTCCCAAATATTTTCGCTACCTTTAACTCCAAGATACATTCCCATTGGAAGATCCTTACCTTCAAATAGCTCACATACTTCATCACTCAATAACTCTAATTGTTTTTCATAAGTTAAGTTTTGAGAGCTACATCCTCCACAAACACCAAAATGAGGACATGGTGCTTCTATTTCATATGGCGCTTTTTCTAAAACTTCTACAAGTTTTACATCTGCATATGCATCTCTTTTTTTCTTTACAGTTCCTTTTATAGTTTGACCTGGGAAAGCCCCTTTAATATATAATTTTTTACCTTCAAATTCGCTTATCCCAACTGAAGGAAATTCTGTTTTTTCAATTTTTACTGTAACTTGGCTTCCTCTTTTCATAAGTCCACTCCTATTTTTTTACTTATTATCATAAGTGTATTATCTTTGAACAAGTTTTCTTCCTAATGTTTTACCATCTAAAAATTCTTGTACTAAAGGATAATATAACACATTACTTATTATAAACACAATAAGGAACATTTCTTCCCTCATAACTATTTTGTAACCTGCAACCTTAAATACCAGTGAAACTATTAGGTATAATATTAATCCAATAATTACTGCTACTATTTGATCAACAATTCCACTTAAGATGTTTTTGAAAAATCTCATTGCTTTTCCATCTTCTTTAGCAGTCTCTACTACATTTTCTTGGTTATTTTCCTCAAGATTTTCTATTTCCTCTTTATTATTATCCACTTTTACTACCTCCAATTTTTATTTAAACTTATATTCTTTACTTTCCAATGTATAAATTAAATAATCATTTGTAATTGTTATTGTTTCTGATAATCCATCAAGTTGATTTTCAACCTTGCTTATTCCTGAGTTATTAGTTACTATATCATATATTTCTTTATTTAACTTAGAATAATCTCTATCTTCATTTCCTGTAAATGCTTCTGAGAATGTAGACATTGCTGTCATTTCAAATTCAAATTTTCCTTCTTCCTTTATTGCTTCTCTATCAAGATTAAATCCAATCTTTAATACTAGCTGTCCTGAAGATAAATCAGTTCCATATTGAACTAATTCATATGTCATACTTTCTACTCTGTTACTTTCTGGTTCTGGTATTTCTAAATATAAACCATTTCTATTTACAGTTGTACCACTTTCATCTTTAACTTCTTCATGTAAGCTATATTCATCTTCTAATTCATATATAACACATGCATTTTCTATTCTTTCTAATATTTCTTCATGCAAATTTTGAACTTCATCCCTTGAATAATCAGCTGCCCATGTACCTTGAAGTGCTGAGTCTTCTACAGTCATAGCTTCTTTATTAGCTGATGAACCACTTGTTGTTCCTTTATTTGTGCATGATACCATAGTCATCATCAATAATCCACTTAACATAATTGAAATTCTTTTTTTATTCATAAATTACCTCATCTTCCACCATAAAATTTTTTTATGATTTCTTAAATCCTGTTTATTATAACACTTCAAGGGCTTATTTTAAAGTTTTCGCAATAATCTTTAAGTAAAATTCATATGGAAAATAATTTATAAAGTAATTTCATCTTTTATCTTTTCAAAGGTTTTATCACCTATTCCATCAACATTTTTTAATTCCTCTAAAGATTTAAATCCTCCATTTGCCTCTCTATAATCAATTATGCTTTGTGCTTTTATATCTCCAATTCCTGTTATCTTCTTAAGTTGTTCTAAATCTGCTGTATTTATATTTATTAATGTACTGCTTTTGCTATCATTGTCAGTGCTATTTCCGCTAGATACACTACTATTTTGAACTACACTACTTTCTGTTTCATCATTAATATTGCCAATAATAATAAGTTCATGATTCACCAGTTCTTCTGCTCTATTGATGCAGCTTAAATCTGCCTCTTCTGTGACTCCACCTGCCATGTCAATTAGATCTTTAATAATACTTCCTTCTTCTAATTGATAAACATCCGGTCTTGCAACTTCTCCTTTTATTTCAACTACTATTTTATTTTTCTCTAAATTGTTCTCATTGCTATTATCAGTATTTTCTTTCATGGATGAATCATATTCCATATTATCATTGCTTTCCTCTGTAAATATTTCCGTCATATATTCTTCCTTAAAAGCATTGCTACTATTTTGTTTATATAAAAATATTGAAGCAATAAAAATAATAATACTAACTATAGTTAAGCCTATAATCTTTTTATTTTTTAAATCAATCATTTTCTCCCACCTTTTTTATAATATTTAATTATTAACATATATATTAAATTTAATCCGAATTTTCGGTAATTTTCGTACATATCAATGGAATTTATATATAATCTTTGCTAAAATGAAACAGAATAAAAATATATACGGGAGATACTTATGGGGAAATATATAAAAAAAATAATTGCTTCACTTTTTATTTTTGTTATTTTAATTTGGAATATAGACATGATCAATGCCAATGCTTACGTTAGTGAAGTACCAGAATTAAATGCACAAGGTGTGTGCTTAATTGATGGATATACTGGAGATATTCTCTATGAAAAAAATTCTGATGTTCAATTTGAACCAGCATCTACAACAAAAGTAATGACGGCAATAATTACTTTAGAAAATTGTTCACTTACTGAACAAGTTACCATTGGAGAAAATCCTCCTTATGCAGATGGAAGTTCCATGGGACTTCAGGAAGGTGAAGTTTACACTGTTGAAGAGCTACTTATAGGACTTTTATTACCTTCTGCCAATGATGCTGCTGAGGCACTTGCTGAACATGTAGGAGGCTCAGTGGAAAATTTCGCTAAAATGATGACAGCAAAAGCACATGAAATTGGTGCTGTAAATACTACATTTAAAAATCCTAGCGGATTGCATGAAGAAGGACATCTTACTACAGCTCATGATTTAGCTTTAATATTACAATACGCAGCTGAATATAATGATTTCGTTAGAATATCGCAAATCGATGAATATTATTATAAAAATCATCCTTATTCAGATGGTAGTGAACGTTGGGCAATAAATGGTAACAATTGTGCACCTTATTCAAGTTATGCACAATATAACTACCCTGAATATGTTTATGATTATCTTTTTACTGGGAAGACTGGATGGACTGATGAAGCTAATCATACTTATGTGGCAGCGGCAAAGAAGGATTCTCAATATTTAATTGCTGCTTTTCTAAATGCAGATAATAAAGCTGAACACTATGGAAGCGTTGGTCCTTTGTTTGATTGGGGATTTGAAAACTTTATTACTAAAAAAATAGTTTCTTTAGGGGAAACTTTAGATAGTTATGTAATTAATAATGATGTTACTATTCCATTAACAAGCGATAGAGATATATATTATACTTTCTTATCTACCGATAATTTATCTCCATCTATAACTGTTAATTATGCTAAGAAAGATTATTCTACTCAAACTATTAACAAAGGGGACATACTATTTGAAAATGCCTCACTTTTAGTAAATGGAAGTACATATACCAATGTTAATTTGGTAAGTGCAGGTTCAAGAATTTACACTACTTCTGTAAAGGTAGAAGAAACGGTAAATAGTATATCTTCAAAGAAATTTTTTAAGCCTTCATTAATTGCTATAGTTATTATCTTAATAATACTTTTTTTTAATATAAGAAGAAGTATAAGAAGAAAAATCCAATATAACAAACGTAGAAGAAGTATAAGAAGAAAACATAGATTTTAATATTTACAAACAAAATAAGTGAGTCCAAAATTGGACTCACTTATTTTGCTTCTTTTAAGTTTGCTATTAATTTTTCTATATCTGCTGGAAGTTTTGCTGTCAATGCTAATTCATCTTTTGTTCTTGGCGATTGGAACTTTAATTTATAAGCATGTAGTGCCTGCCTACTGATTAAACCACTATCATCTGTCTCACCATATAAAGTGTCACCATAAATAGGATGGCCCATTGCTTTCATATGAACTCTAATTTGATGAGTTCTTCCAGTTTCTAAAAGACATTCAACAAGTTCAGCATCTTTATAGCTTTCTATTACCTTGTAATGAGTTATGCTTCTTTGACCTCTTTCATCTATGACCCTAGCCATAACTCCTTCAATTTCTGGTCTATATATAGGAAGATCTATTGTCCCTTCCTTTTCTGAGAAATGACCATGAACTAAAGCTAAATAGCGTTTTTCTACATTATTATTTTGCATTTGATTGGATAATTCGCTATGAGCATATTGGTTCTTTGCCACTATTATAAGACCTGATGTATCCATGTCTAATCTACTTACTAACCTTACTATACAATCTTGATTACTTTCTTTAAAATAATATAGCAATCCATTAGCAAGGGTTCCACTTTGATATCTTTTAGTTGGATGTACCACCATGTTAGGTGACTTATTAATAACTATGATATCTTTATCTTCATATACTATATCAAGATCTATTTTCTCAGGAGTAATATTTTGACTTTCCTTCTTGGCTAGATTTATCACAATCTCATCATTTTCTTTTAATACATAGTTCATCTTAACAGGATTATTATTTACTAATATCCTCTTATCAATTGATGCACCTTTTATAAGTCTTGATGATAATCCCATCTTTTCCTTTAAGAATTCTCTTATTTTTCTTCCTTCAAAGTTCTTATCTACTTTTTCTTCTAAAGTACTCATTAAACTCCTCCATCATAATATAAATTAATTATAGTCTTCACCTAAAATTATAATTGCATCATATTCAGGGTAATCACTTACGTCCTTACTTGTCTTACTTATACCTGTATCACTTTTTAAAATTTCCCTAAGCTCACTATCTTTACATATTATAATTGACTTATTAGTTGCCTCTCCATTATCTATAGTAACATTTGCATATCCTATTTCCTGAAGATCACTTCTGAAGCTGCCTGCTAATCCATTAGTATTAGTTCCATTTAAAACTAAAATATTATAGCTAGTCCTATCTACTGAAGATATGGCTACTCCAGACTGAAGAGCATCTAATATATCTGCATTATAACTTTTTTCAACCACTAAAAATGATTGACCGTAAATTTCTTCATCATATCCTTGCAATGTATGCATACTTATTCCTGAATTATTTACAATCTTTAAGGCATACTTAAGTATTTGGCTACCGCTCATATTAGTTACTACATTAGATTTTACAGCATTCATCACATCTGGCACATCTAACAAAATAAGTGGATTCATTAGCTTTTTAAATAAAGCCTGCATGAACCTTTGTTGATTTGATATTCTTCCTAAATCTCCATCAACAAACCCGCTTCCATCATTATTTTTTCTCCATCTGATAAATTCTTCAGCTTTTTTACCATCAAGAAGAACTGTATCACCTTCTGTAAAATGAATATGAAGATCTTGTGCATCATCATCATAATCCATATTTCTATCTATATACATTTCTATTCCGCCAATGGCATCTATTATACTTCTAAAAGCTTGATAATCTATTTCAACAATATAATTTATATTTATTTCTAATAAATTTTCAACCTGCATCACAAGTTCATCTTCTCCACCTAATGCATAAGCAGCATTTATCTTCCAATACGGAATATAGTTTCCGTCAGAATCATAAGCATCTTCCACTTCTATAAGTGTATCTCTCGGTATTGATACTATATTAACAGCATCTGTAACAGGATTATAATTGAAAACCATTATGGTATCTGTTCTTCTAATCCCAACATTACCTTCCTGATCTACATCCCCTATATCCATACCTACCACTAATATGTTTAATGATTCATTTTTAGCTGGCTGTTTTCCGCCTCCAAGGTTATCTGTCTTTAAGCCAAAAATAAATGATAAAGCATATATTGCGGCAAAAGCTATAAGTAAGAAAATTAATATTACAAATGAAGCTACTGCCCTTTTTCTTTGAGCTTTTTTCTTTGCTTTTCTTCTAGCTTCTTTCCTTTTTTCCATTTTTATTCTTTCAGCTTTGGTAAGCACACGCGCATTAGGCCTCTTTTTCTTTGCGACATTATCACTTTTTTTATCATCTTTATGTGTAGCCATACTAATTACCTCACAAATAATTTTATATATTTATTTATAATTATTATACAATAAATAATTTCTTGCTTTAACTGTATTTATATCAATTAAACACCCTTTTTCAAGCAAATATTTTATTGTATGAGTTAAAGCATTTAGCATAGCTTTATCTAAATCATCTTTGCTAACATTTCTTAATTCTTCTACCCCTGAAAAATCTCTTGACGGCTCAATCATATCTGCTAAATATATTATCTTATCAAGCTTTGACATATTTTCTTTTCCTGTAGTATGCCATCTTATAGCACTTAATATTTCTTCATCTTCTATTTCAAAATGTTCTCTAGCCACTATAGGCCCTACAATAGAATGCCATAATTCTCTTGTATTTTTCTCATCAAAACTTAAGTTTATGTTATTTTTATCTATAACTTCTAGCAATTCCTGTGGCGATAAGTTTTTTGCTATATCATGGGCTAAAGCTGCTATTTCAGCTTTTTTAATATCTACTCCGTATATTTTAGCTAAGCTTTTAGATGTTTCAACTACACCTAAAGTATGTAGATATCTTCCCTTTACCAGATTTTCTTCCAAATACTTCTTCATGAATTCAATATCTTTCATTAATTAGTCCCCCCTATAAAATTCATTATCATTTATATATTCTAAAACTTTATTAGGAAGGAAGAAGTCTACCCTCTTTCCTTCCTTGATTCTTTTTCTTATTATAGTTGAAGAAATATCTATAGACATAATATCAAGCAGCACTATTTCTGCTTGATATTTATTTTCTAGATATTCCTTTTGACTTTTTAATGTTTCTCTATTAAATTCTCCTCTGTTAAATACTACAAAGGTACAACTATTTAATACTTCTTTAGTATTTTTCCACTTTTCAATATCCATTAAGGAATCAGCTCCAGCTATAAAGTATAGCTTAAGATCATCTTCCTTAAGAGCATTTAACGTTTCATAAGTATAACTATATCCGTTTTTCTCTATTTCATAAGAATTGATTTCAAATCCTTCATAACCTTCTATAGCTTTTCTTACCATCTCATATCTAAATTTTGCATCAATTATTGTATTCTTTTTATGAGGTGGATTTCCTGCTGGCATAAATATAACCTTATCTAAATTCAATTGCTCTTTTGCTTCATAAGCAATATATAAATGTGCTAAATGAATAGGATTAAAAGTTCCTCCCATTATACCATATTTCTTCATAGTATTACTTCTTTCCTGCTACAGGTAATTCTATTGTTGGCTTTTTCTTTGATTGCTTGAATAATACTATCTTACTTCCAATGGCTTGAACTCCCTCGCATCCTATTGCTGCACAAATTTCATTTGATGCTTCTCTTGCATCTAATCCACTGTTTTCTAAAACTTTTATCTTTATTAACTCTCTTTTTTCTAATGCATCTTCAAGTTGCTTTAAGAAAGCTTCTTCTATTCCACCTTTTCCAATTTGAAATATTGGTTGCATAGTATTTGCTAACCCTCTTAAATATGCTCTTTGTTTACTCGTTATCATATTTTAATCCTCCTATAAAATGTACTCAAATTCAAAGTCATTTAAGCTAACCATATCTCCATCTTTAATTCCCATTTCTCTTAATTCATTAAATACGCCCTTATTGTTAAGAACCTTATGGAAGTATCTTAATGAATCTGCATCATGGATATTAACTGAAGCTAGTAATCTGTCTACAAATGAACCTGAAACATAATATGTATCGTACTCTTCACCATGTTCAACATTAATTTCATATGTGAATTTCTTTTCTTCAGGTATATATCTTTCTTCATCAGCAATTTCTAAATCTGCAAATGGAATTTCTGTCAGCATTCTTCCTGCTTCTTTTATTACTTCTTCAACACCTGATTTAGTAGCTGCAGACATCTTATAAACCTTATCAAATCCTAATTCGTTAACTTTTTTCTTAAAGTCTTCAAATATTGATTCATCATATAACATATCAGCCTTATTTGCTACTACTATTTGTGGTCTATCCCAAAGCTTAACAGAATATTTCTTAAGCTCTTCATTGATTTTCACGAAATCTTCAAAGGCATCTCTTCCTTCAACCCCTGAAATATCAACAACATGTATAAGAAGTCTAGTTCTTTCTATATGTCTTAAGAATGCTAATCCTAAACCAACACCTTCAGCAGCTCCTTCAATGATACCTGGAATATCAGCCATAACAAAGGCATTCATTCCTTCAGCTTTAACAACACCTAAATTTGGCTTTAATGTTGTAAAATGATAGTTAGCTATCTTTGGCTTAGCAGCTGTTACTGTTGATAATAACGTTGATTTACCTACATTAGGGAATCCAACTAAACCAACGTCAGCTAATAATTTTAATTCTAATATTAAGTTAAACTCTTCACCTGGCATTCCTGGTTCAGCAAAGTGTGGTGCCTGTCTTGTAGGTGTACAGAATTTACAATTTCCTTTACCACCTTTACCACCTCTAGCTAAAACGAATTCATCATCTTTATGTGATAAATCCACGATGATTTTATTTGATTCAGCTTCTCTTATTATTGTTCCCATTGGTACTTTAATAACAAGATCTTCTCCATCTTTTCCGTAACATTTTGAACCTTGACCATTTCCACCGTCAGCTGCTACGAATTTCTTTTTATATTTAAAGTCTAAAAGTGTAGTTAATCCTGTATCTACGATAAACTTTACACTTCCGCCTTTTCCACCATCTCCACCATCTGGTCCTCCAAGTGGAACATACTTTTCTCTTCTAAAAGTTACAGCACCATTTCCACCGTTACCAGACTTAACGTATATCTTGGCTCTATCTATAAACATATATTATCCTCCAATCGTTCTTATTTTCAGAAATAATAAAACTTTTTATTTATTATTCCCACAACAAGCTTTTTTTAAATTATGAATATAGTAATAAAAGCACCCGTATGGGTGCTTTTATTATAAAAATTATTCTGCTATTTCTTCAACTTGTACTGGGTAT
>OOCW01002360.1_pt1 | contig 10812 bp, 7 predicted proteins | sample 1671201 | NCBI WGS metagenome assembly OOCW01 (sample SAMN06348132, study PRJEB24527) | human gut metagenome | biome: human gut; feature: ankylosing spondylitis patient; material: feces | host: Homo sapiens | place: China | collected 2015-10
CCGGGGTCAGGGTAGTCAGCTTCTGCTCGCCGCTGCGGATATACACGACCTCCACAGACTGCCCCTCGGCAGCGTCCAGGGCTTCCTTTACGGCTTCATTGCTCTCGGTGCGGGTCTGCCCGATGCAGATGACCCGGTCACCGAGGTGAAGCCCGGCCTCCTTGGCGGGATTCGATGTCCCGCCGCCAGCCTGCACGATCTCCGAAAATCCCACAATGAGCGCCCCTTCGGAGAACATCTTGACGCCGAACGGTGTACCGCAGACGGTCACTCTGGGCCGCTCTGTCACCACCGCCCGGATGGTCTTGATGGGGAGCCACCCGCCCAGCGTCAGCGTCGTCTGGTAGCTGCCCACCGCCCGGGTGCTGGCAACATTCCGGCTTCCATGGCCGCGCTGCGGCTCGACCCCTGCAGCCCCGAGGAAAACAAGGCCGTGACGCTGACAATGAGCGACATCACGCTGAACGCCGCCGACACCCTGCCCGCCGTATGGCAGTATTTTGTGCCGACGTGGTATCAGGCGTTTTGTCTGGTGCTCTACCCCGCACTGGCCGCCGCAGCGGTGAGCATGGTTGGGGCCGTGGCTGCTAAGAGAAAGAGAAAATAATTTTGGGGTCAGGCGGATGCTTCACGCAGGTGGAGCACCCGCCTTTTTTATGTCGCGGCCCGCGGCCTTGCGCGGCTGCCCTTGAATGGTGTGCCTGCCGCAAGGCTGCGGGCCGGGCATGCCCGGCCCCTACGCCAAAAGACCTCCCTTTGACAAGGGAGGCTTTTTCTTTTGGCACATTTTTCCATCTTTTTTGCGCTTTTGGAACATTTTTCGACTATTTTGCACAAATCGGTTGCTTTTGCGGTTCCTATTATACTATAATGATAAAGTATAGGAGAATGTACATTTTTACCGCGCGTTTGCTCCGCTTGTAATTATAGGTGAAGTCATGAGTGATAAAGAGAAAATCCTGATTGCAGACGACTCCGCGATGAACCGCGCCATCCTGACGGAAATGCTGGGTGACGGTTATGAGATTCTGGAGGCAGAAAACGGCAGACAGGCTGTGGCCATTTTGCAGTCCGCGACGGACATCGACCTGCTTTTGCTTGATATTATGATGCCCGAGATGGACGGCTTTGAAGTGCTGGCCATGATGAACAAATACCACTGGATCGACGAGGTCCCCGTCATCATGATTTCGGCGGAGAATGCGTCCAGCTACGTCGAGCGTGCCTATGATCTGGGCGCTACCGATTATATCAGCCGCCCGTTTGACATGGCCGTCGTGCGCCGCCGCGTCATCAATACCCTGATGCTCTACGCCAAACAAAAGCGGCTGGTCCGCCTTGTGTCCGAGCAGGTCTATGAAAAAGAGAAAAGCAACTCCACGATGATCAACATACTGAGCCATATTGTGGAGTTCCGCAACGGGGAGAGCGGTATGCACGTGCTGCATATCCAGACAGCCACCGATATTCTGCTGCACACGCTTGTGCAGAAAACCGACAAATACCACCTGACCGCCGCGGATATTTCGCTCATCAGCACCGCTTCGGCGCTGCATGACATCGGCAAGATCAACATTCCCGAATCCATCCTGAACAAGCCCGGCAGGCTGACGAAGGAAGAATTCGAGGTCATGAAAACCCACACCACAATTGGTTCGGAGATTCTGGAAAAGCTGCCGTTCCAGCAGGAGTCCGACCTTGTCAAGACGGCCTACGCTATATGCCGCTGGCATCATGAGCGCTGGGACGGGCGCGGCTACCCGGACGGGCTTAAAGGTGAGCAGATCCCCATCGCCGCGCAGGTCGTGTCTATGGCCGATGTATACGACGCATTGACAAGCGAGCGCTGCTACAAAAAAGCGTTCGACCACGACACCGCGGTGAAGATGATCCTGAACGGGGAGTGCGGGCAGTTCAACCCGCTGCTGCTGGAATGCCTGACCGAGTGCGGCGCGCAGCTGCATGCCGAGCTGAGCATTGCTTCGGACACCGGCAGCCAGCTGCACCGTCTGGCAGACGCACAGCATATATCCGATGCCCTCCTGCGGGAGAACGCACTGCCCGGGCAGAATCATATCGTGCAGTCGCTGTCCCGCCTGCAGCAGAAGGGCCGGTTCTTTAACCAAAGCGTCCGCTGCATACAGTTTGACTATGACGTTGCCACCGGTCATCTTTCCTTCTCGGCGTGGGCGGCGGAGCACATGGGCGTGCCCAAGGATCTGCTCCTGCCCGATGAAGTCGAGGAAACCGGGTTTGCCCTTGCGGATATTGCGCGCATCCAGAAGGCGCTGCGCGCCACCAGCGCAGAGCACCCCTACACCGAGCTTTCGATGCTGCTGCCCGTTGACGGCGAGCTTCGCTGGCATCACGTGCGCCTGTGCTCCCTGTGGAGCGATGACAGCGTACCCACATATATCGGCGCTGCCGGGCAGGCCGACCCTGTAGAGCAGTTTTTTGACTACCATCATGACCTCTACCACGATGTCCTGACCAACGCCTATAACCGCCGCTTCTTTGAGAAGCAGCTGCGGAAGCTCATGGAAGTGGATGCCATAGCCATGCTGGACCTTGACCAGTTCAAGCAGATCAACGACGTCTACGGCCATCAGGCCGGCGACGACGCGCTGCGCATTCTGGTGAGTGCGGTAACGGCCTGCGTGCGCAACCGCAACGATGCACTGGTGCGGTACGGCGGCGACGAGTTTTTGCTGATTTTCCCGCATATCCCGAAGCATGTCTTTATAAAGCGGCTTGAGCAGATCCGCGCGACGGTGCAGGCGCTGCACATGATCGAATACCCCGACCTGCATCTGACGGTCAGCATCGGCGGTGTGTACGGTGCCTGCCCCCTTGACCCCGGCATCCGTCAGGCGGACAAGCTGCTGTATCAGGCCAAGGAGTGCCGGAACAAATGTATCACCGCAGCATTTTCCGCAGAAGAAGCAGAAAAAACAAAGCCAAATCAGGAATCCGATAAATTGTAAGAAAGAAGAAGGTCCCCTATGACATTGCAGGAATTTTATGACCGCATCGGCGGCGATTACAAGGCAACCATCAGCCGACTGCCCAGCGAGGCACTCATCAAAAAGTTTGTGCTGAAATACCCCGGCGACCCCAGCTTCAACCAGCTGAAGGACGCGCTGGCCGCCCAGGACTGGGAGCTGGCCTTCCGTGCCAGCCACACGCTGAAGGGCGTGGCCCAGAACCTTGGCATGGACCGCCTGTATAAGACCGCCGCCACGCTCTGCGACGCAGTCCGCGGCCCGAAGCCGCTGGAGGATGCCAGCCTCTGGCCGCCGGTGGCGGCCGCGCATGAGGAAGTGCTGGCCGCGATCCGGGAGCTGTAAAAATATCCGAGATGATGCCCGCGGCAGACGACACCGAAAGCTGCCCGGGCCATGCCTGCAAAATATACGTGCGGCGCAGCGGGTCCTGCATCCCTGCCCGGCTGCCGCACTAAAAAGACCGGAGCTGTTTTCGATGAATAAGAAGGAGAATCCCGGCGTAAGCATACGCGGGGCAGCCATGCTGCTGTTGTTCAGCTTGGCTGTCAGCGTTCTGCTTGGCTTTGCCATGCCCGTGCACGCCGCGGACGGTGGCCGGACCACCCTGCGCACCCTGCGCGTCGGCTTCTACCCCTACACCGGCTACATGGCCACCGCTGCAGACGGCAGCCGCAGCGGCTACGCCTATGAACTGCTGCAGGACATTGCCCAGCATGAGAACGTAACCTTTACATACTCCTGCCTGAACGGCAACACCCAGCAGGCCATGCAGCAGCTGGCTGCCGGGCAGATTGACCTGATCCCGGTGCTGCGAAGGACCGAGGAGCGCGACGAGCAGTTTGCCTTTTCCGCCGAGCCCATCGGCACGGTGGCGACGATGCTGACCGTCAAAGCCGGCAACCGCAGCATTGTGGCCGGCGACTACGACACCTTCGACGGCATAACTGTCGGCATGAGCCGCAGCGGCAATGGCCGCAATGAGAGCTTTAAAGCCTACGCCGAGGAGCACGGTTTCCGCTACACCCCGGTGTACTATGACACCGACGAGGAGCTGTCCAGTGCATTGCGCAGCGGGGAGATCACCGCCGCAGCCTCCAACCGGCTGCGCGAGACGAAGAACGAATGGATCATTGACACCTTCGACGAGCAGAGCATTTACATAGCCATGCGCAAGGATGACACCGTCACCCAGCAGCTGGTCAACGATGCCATCAGCAAAATCAACCGCAACGACCCCAGCTGGCGCACGACCCTGTTTAACAAATACTACACCGGCAGCCATACCAGCAGCAAAATTAATCTGACCGACGCCGAGGAAAACTATGTCATCGCCTGCAACGACGCAGACACGGCGTTCACGGTGCTTGTCAACCCGGACCGCTACCCTTACTCCTACATGACGCCGGACGGCATGCCCACCGGCATCATGGTGGATATTTTCCAAAAGGCAGCAGGCCGGGCGCGGCTGCGCTACAAATTCCTGAAGCCCGCGGACCGCAGCGAGTACAAGGCCATGCTGGCGGACGGGCAGGCGGATTTTGTCATTGACCTGACCGACGACATGTCCCAGGCGGAGAACTACGGCTACAAGCTGACCGACAGCTATCTGTCGGCGGAGTTTTCCTGGGTGCTGCTGCGCCGCCACAACGGCGCGCTGAACAATGTCGCTGTCGCATACGATTTTTCCCCCTCCTCGCTGGAAATGCCCGGCCTGAGCGACACGGCTCATGTAGAATATCTGGATTCCTTTGATGACTGCCTGGCTGCCGTGCACGCCGGGACTGTCGATGCCTACTATACCTACACCTACCAGGCCGAGCGCGCGGTCTTTGACGACACGCGCAACGAGCTGCGCTCGATGCTGAGCGGCGAGCAGCGCAATTTCTGCATCGGCGTCCGGCAGGACTACGATGTGCTGCTGCGCACTGTGCTGAACAAGAGCATCGACAGCCTGACCCGCGCCGAGATCAGCACCATCACCAACGCCTACATCAACCTGGGGCAGCAGCCGTTCTCTCTGACGCGGCTGGCCTATCAGTACCCGGCCATTATCGTGCTGACCGGCCTGTGCGTTCTGGTTACCGCGGTCTGCATCGCATTGGCCATCCGCTCCCAACGGTTCCGCGCCGAGACCGAAAAAGCCCTGCGCAAGGCCGAGGAGGCCAGCGTCGCCAAGACGGAGTTCCTGTCCAACATGTCCCACGACATCCGCACGCCCATCAACGGCATTCTGGGCATGCTGGAGGTCATCCGCGACTGCCGCGGCGACGAGGCGCGGGTCGATGACTGCCTGGGCAAGATCGATATTTCGGCTAAGCACCTGCTCTCCCTCGTCAACGACGTGCTGGACATGAGCAAGATCGAGAGCAACAGCTTTGTGGTCGAGGCAAAGCCCTTCAACCTAGGCCGGACCCTTGCCGAGGTCGATGACATCGTCCGCTTTCAGGCGGAGCAGAGCGGGCTGCGGCTGTACACGGACCACGACGATGTGCACGACGCCGACCTGCTGGGCGGTGCGCTCTACCTGAAAAAGATCCTTGTGAACCTGTACAGCAACGCCATCAAGTACAACAAGCCCGGCGGGAGCATCGCCACCCGCCTGCGGGAGGTGAGCCGCACCGCCGACACCGCGGCCTATGCGTTCACGATCCGGGATACCGGCATCGGCATGACGCAGGACTTTATTGACAACCACCTGTTTGAGGCGTTCAGCCAGGAGGACAACGCCGCGCGCTCCCAGTACGGCGGCACCGGGCTGGGTATGTCCATCGTGAACCAGCTGGTGCAGAAGATGAACGGCACGATCACCGTCGAGAGCACGGTGGGGGAGGGCAGCAGCTTTACCGTCACGCTGCCGTTTGCCATAGACCACGACCCGCCCGCCGCCGGGCCGGAGAAGGAAGCCTCCGCCGACCTGCACGGCAAGCGCCTGCTGGTTGTCGAGGATAACGAGCTGAACATGGAGATCGTCGAGTTCATGCTGAAAAGCGCCGGGGCCGAGGTCGTCAAGGCGTTTGACGGCGAGAGCGCCGTGCGCGCCTTTGCCGCCGACCCGGCGGGCTACGATGCGATTTTGATGGACCTGATGATGCCGGTCATGGACGGCTACGCCGCGGCCAGGGCCATCCGCGCCAGCGGGCAGACCCGTGCCGGGACTGTGCCCATCATCGCCATGAGCGCCAACGCCTACGCCGAGGACGTGAAGAAATGCCTGGATTCCGGCATGAACGCCCACATCAGCAAGCCGCTGTTCAAGGATGTCATGCTGCGCACGATTGCACGGTTTGTATAAATCTGCCGGGGACCATGCCATGAGGTCAAGGCACAATAAGGAGACTGCTAACATGAAAAAAGCTGTGATTTTTGATTTGGATGGTCTGCTGATCGACAGTGAGGTCATCTCCCATCGACTGTATGACGAACTGCTGCACCGGTACGGTAAGAGCGTGACCGTGGCCGAGTACGCCCGGGATTACAGCGGCAAAACGGGCGTGGCCAACATGACGAACGTCATTGCCCGGTACAATCTGCCCATCACGGTGGAGGAGGGCCTGACCTGGGAGGTTGCCCGGGAAAAGGAGCTGCTGCAGGATGTGCAGCTCAAGCCCGGCGCGGCGGCCCTGCTGTCCTGGCTGAAAACCGAGGGCGTGGCCGTGGTGCTGGCAACCTCCAGCGTGCGGGAGCGCGCCGTCGAGGTGCTGACCCGGCTGGGCGTCGTGCAGTATTTTGACGACATGGTCTTTGGCACCGAGATCGAGCGCGGCAAGCCCTGGCCGGATATTTTCCTGAAGGCTGCCGAAAAAGCCCACGCCGCCCCGGCGGACTGTCTGGTTCTGGAGGACAGCGAGGCCGGCATCCAGGCCGCCCACGCCGCGGGCATCGACGTCCTCTGCGTGCCCGATATGAAAATGCCCGCGGAAAGTTATCAACAAATGACGGCGGCCATGTTGAAAAGCCTCGACGATGTCAAGGGGTGGCTGACTGCGGAATAAGCGCGGCAGGGGCAGAGGGTCCGGGTCGATGGCGAGCATCGACCCCTACGCCGTAGGGGCGGATTCCATATCCGCCCGTGCCCGCTTGCCATACCCGCAAACACGACCCGTGTATAACCCCCTCCGCGCCTGCACATACTGTGCGCACGGAGGTGTTTTTATGAGCTATCTTGATTGTGCCCAGTATGACTGCTGCCATAACAAGGCGGGCTGCTGCTGCCTGGACAGCATCAACGTCCGCCATACCGGCCCCGGGGACGCTGTCTGCGGCAGCTACCGCAACAGCGGGGGCTGCGGCAACGTCGCTACCGACAACCAGCCGGCCTCGCCTGAGACCGAGATCCGCTGCGACGACAGGGGCTGCCGCCATCTTGAGGGGCGCTGCTGCTGCGCCGACCACGTCAGCATTGACGAGTGCAGCTGCGGCCCCGAATGCGCCACCCGCGCCCCGCGGGAGACCGCTGAATAATTTTATCCCGGAACGGATGCCGTTTTCACAAAGCGGCATCCCTTTTTTATTGCTAAATCATCCGCTTTGTTGTATAATAAGACGATATAGTAGGTCTTGTCCGCCCTTTTGCGGATGTGTCGGCTGCTTGCCCGTGCCCGTTTGCGGCCAGGGCAGACACCCCGGGCGGATATGGAATCCGCCCCTACGCCGTAGGGGTCGATGCTCGCCATCGACCCGGGAAGTCTGCGGCAGCCACGAGCTTCCCGCGGGCGAGCAATGCCCGCCCCTACAAGGTGCGTTTTGACCGCGCAAACAAATATTTGTTATAAAAAACGAGGTGTCACTCCATGTCCGAAACTCCTGTTACCGTGCCGTTTGTCTCCTTCCGCCCGATGGAGCGGGAGCTGGATGCCGACCTGCGCGGCGCGTTTGCCCGAGTGCTGGACAACAGCTGGTACATCGGCGGCAGAGAGGACGCCGCCTTTGAAAAGGCTTTTGCCGATTACTGCGGCGTCAGGCACTGCGTCGGCTGCGGCAACGGGCTGGACGCACTGGTGCTCATTTTAAAGGCCATGGGCATCGGCCCCGGGGACGAGGTCATTGCCCCGTCCCACACCTTTATCGCCACGGTGCTGGCCATCAGCTACGCGGGCGCAGCGCCCGTGCTGGTCGAGCCGACGCTCGAAAGCTACAACATCGACCCCGCCCGCATCGAGGCTGCCGTGACCCCGCGCACGAAGGCCATCATGGCCGTGCACCTCTACGGCCAGTGCGCCCCGATGGACGAGATCAACGCCATTGCCCACGCCCACGGCCTCAAGGTCATCGAGGACGCCGCCCAGGCCCACGGCGCGACCTACAAGGGCCGCCGCGCGGGCAGTCTGGGGGATGCTGCCGGGTTCAGCTTCTACCCGGGCAAGAACCTGGGTGCGCTGGGCGACGCGGGCTGCGTGACGACGAACGACGACGCGCTGGCCGAGCGCATCCGCGCACTGGGCAACTACGGCAGCGACTACAAATACCACCATGTCTACAAGGGCCAGAACTCCCGCCTGGACGAGCTGCAGGCCGCGTTCCTGGCCGCCAAGCTGCCGCATCTCGACGCTATGAACGCCGAGCGCCGACGCATTGCCGCGCGGTATCTGGCCGAAATGCACAACCCGGCGGTCACGCTGCCCGCCGAGCTGCCCGACTGCACCCACGTCTGGCATATCTTTGCCGTGCGCTGCGCCGACCGCAACGCGCTGGAAAAGCATTTGAACGCCCGCGGCATCGGCACGAACAAGCACTACCCGACGCCCATCCACCTGCAGGGCGCTTACGCCGAACTTGGCCTTGGCAGGGGCGCACTGCCGCTGGCGGAGGAAATTTCCGCCACCGAGCTGAGCCTGCCGATGTTCTACGGCATGACCGACGCGCAGGTGCAGGCCGTCATCGACGCCGTGAACGAGTTTGAGGGGTGAACCATGCCGAAGGTCGGTATCGTAATTTCCAATTATAACGGCTGGCAGGACACGCTCGTCTGTCTGGACAGCCTGCAAAAGCAGACGTTCACGGACTTTGAAGTGATTTTAATCGACGATGCGTCGCCGAATGATTCCGTTGCACAGCTGCAAAATAAGCTGTCGCCGAACACGGTATTCCTGCCGCAAGAGCGCAACGTCGGCTTTGCCGCGGCCAACAACATCGGTATGCGCCGTGCGCTGGACGACGGCTGCGACTTTGCGCTGCTGCTGAACAACGACACGTCGGTCCGCCCGGATTTCCTTGAAAAGCTGCTGGCCGAGACCCCCGCGGGGGCGGTCAGCTGCCCGAAGATGCTGTTTATGGACCCGCCCGACGAGATCTGGTTTGCGGGCGGTGAGCTGGACCCCAAGACCGGCAAGGTAAAGCACCTGGGCGGCCACAAAAAGGACGGCCCCGAATTTGCCGAAAAAAAGCAGGTCAGCTTTATCACGTTCTGCTGCGTTCGGCTGCCGCGGGCCGTGATCGAGAAGGTCGGCTATCTCGATGAGACACTGTTTATGTACTGCGAGGACGTTGACTACTGCATTCGTCTGGCGCAGGCCGGTGTGCCGATGTGGTTTTTGCCCGATGCTGTCATCCACCACAAGGCGGGCGGCAGCGCGGGCGGGATGCTGTCGGTCTACTACATCACCCGCAACACGCTGTACCTGACCTGCAAGGGCAAAAGCGCGGCCTATGCGAAGCTGAAAACGATTCTCCCCCTCCTCACCGGCGCGGCACGCTACGCCCTGACAAAGCTGCTGGGCCGCAAAAAAGGCCGCAGCTACGGCGCGTTCCGAGGTGCCGTGGATTTCTGGAACGGGAAAATGGGGCGGATGAAAGGGTAACCCCCTTGGCTCCCTCCCCTGCTGGGGGAAACAAGAAATCTGACGTAAAGGAGACATCCCCATGGATCTATCCATCCTCTTGGTCCAGTACCGCCCCGACGAGGGTGAGCTGCGGCGGACGCTGGCGTCGCTGCTGCGGCAGAGCTGCCGTGATTTTGAACTGGTCGTGGCGGATGACGGCTCCGATGAGGACTTCTTCCCGCTGACGCGCAAAATTCTTGCAGAAAACGGCTTTACCGGCGCAAAATTTGTCAAGCTAACCCCCAACGGCGGCACGGTCAAAAACGTTTTGAACGGCGCAAAGCAGGCAGCCGGAAAATGGGTGTTCACCGTCTCGCCGGGGGACTATCTCTACGACGCCGACACGGTGGCGTGGCTGCTGGAGGTCTTGCGCCGCGATGCCCCGCGGGTCGCCTTTGGCCGCCTGGCCTGCTACGCAGACCGGAACGGCGCACCGATCCGGCGCCCCGGCGACGCGCCGTTTGACCGCACGCCCTACCGCCCCGGCGCGTATGACGCCAAGACCGCCAAGCGCAATATGCTGCTCTATGATGACGGCATCAGCGGCGCGGGGCTCGTGTATGAGCGGGAATTGCTCGTACACGCGCTGGAAAAGATGGCGGGCCGCGTACTGCTGGCCGAGGATTTCGCCGCGCGGCTCTTTGCCGTGGAAAACATCCCGATGGTCGGCTATGACCGCTGCATTGCGTGGTATGAGGTCGGCACCGGCGTTTCCACCAACGAGGGCGCGCGCGCCCGGATGCTGCGCGACTGGCGTGCCATGGTAGAGCTGCTGCGGGAGCTGTACCCCAAAGACCGCACCGTGCGGCTGGCGTATGAATATTACTTCAATGACCGGCACAAATCGCGGCTCGTCCGCGGGCTGGTCGGGCGGCTCATCGTGCCGCAGAACGCCCCCTTCAAAAAAGCCCAGCACGCCTGGGTCCCTCCCGTGAACGGAGATATTCAGGAATTAAAGCAGATTTACGAGTCAGCCCTTGGCCCCCTCT
>OOCW01002364.1_pt1 | contig 10804 bp, 8 predicted proteins | sample 1671201 | NCBI WGS metagenome assembly OOCW01 (sample SAMN06348132, study PRJEB24527) | human gut metagenome | biome: human gut; feature: ankylosing spondylitis patient; material: feces | host: Homo sapiens | place: China | collected 2015-10
ATTTCTTCGGCGCGGTCTTTGACGAATTTTTCGCCGATCTCAACGGCCATTGAGCCTAAGAGAATGTGGTGCGGAGGATCCGGTCTTTGAATGATGTCCGTGATAAGTTTGCAGGCCCGACCCATGTCGCACCACTTGATATCTACCTTAGAGAGATCACTGATTTTGACCTTTCTCTTGTTCGCCGTATCGTCGTACGCTGCAATCCGATTCGGATTGATGTCGATCGAACGATCAAAGAAGTCTGTTTTGAAAGGTCCGGGTTCCACCACCATGACCTTAATACCGAGCGGTTCAACTTCCTTTCTTAATCCGCAGGACAATCCTTCAAGAGCACACTTGGCTGCACCGTAAAAAGCCGAGCCGGCAGAGGTATCCAGAGCTGCAATTGAAGAGTAATTAATAATGGCGCCGATGCCGGCTTTTCTCATGTGAGGAAGAACAGTCTGGATCATTCGAACAGCACCGAAGAAATTGGTGTTGAACTCTGCGTAGATTTCTTCTTCTGTGCATTCCTCAACGGCACCGCGAAGACAATAACCGGCGTTGTTGATGAGACATCGATCTTGCCGAATTTTTCAATTGCAGCATTTACGGTTGCGTCAATCGTGTCCTTCTTCGTCACGTCTAATCTCAGGCATAAGGCTGTCAGAGGATAATTTTTTGCGAAATGCTGAATCGTTTTGGGTTTTCTAGCTGTCACAATTACTTGTTCGCCTTCGGACAAGAGCGTTTCAGCTAAATTCCTTCCAAATCCGGATGAGCATCCGGTAATCAGCCAAGTTTTCATGTTTTCTCCTAGTTATTTCCTTTCGTAAAAAGGCCAAAGGCCTTCCGGTTTCAACTAACTCATTATGGGAAAAAGAGAATCTCTTTTCTGACATAAATCTCTCGGATGGTTGTCTAATGATCCTATAGTCGGGGAGGACAAAAATCGGTATTGCGATTGATGGGCTTCCTCAAAAACCGATTAGTTAAACCATAAGTTTTTCTAATCGTCTTGCCGGAGGTAGCGGAAATGAAGTTAAAAACACTTGACCAAGAACTGTCAGTTTGCAAGGTAGTCTCTATCTCCGACATTGATTTGAACGGCAAGTTCTTTTTCATCGGTAAAACGGACGAAGAAATCTCACTTGTATGCCTAACGTCAGACGTTCCTGACAACACTACGGATCGCGTCGACGGTTGGAGGACTTTCCGGATAGAAGGCGTACTGGATTTTTCTTTGATCGGTATCTTGTCCGAAATCTCTAAAATCCTGGCAGAAAACAAGATCGGCATCTTTGTAGTCTCAACCTATAACACCGACTACATATTGGTGAAAAAAGAAAATCTTCAGAAGGCTCAGCAGGCATTGAAGGCTGCCGGCTACGATGTAGTCTAGGAAATCGACCTTTCGATATTTGCAAAGCCGGCTTAAAACAGCCGGCTGTCCGACCTCTCGATCCTTGGTCAGTCACATCCGAGAAGCCCGACAGTTACTTCTTCTCCGCTGATTCGAAAAAACCTCAAAAAATCGAGCAAATACATTCCAATCTTTGACAAAAGAAACTCAGTTATTTCCTTCAAAATGAGGCAAGAGTAAAAACGGACCTGTCTCTTTGAGAAGCAAAAACTCTGAGAAAAGTTTTTGCGACCTCGAATAAGAGAGCTGTAAAGATGCTAAGACCGTTCATTAATTATGAGGGGGTTATTAGAGCTCTTAAGATTCCCAATTTGAGGATAAAAACCTTTGCCTAAAACTTGAAGTTTTTTAATCAGAAGTTCGGGGTGATTGTAGCGAAACGCCGAAATTACCTTTGGGACAACCTCGAAAAATGATGAAAGGCAGCAAGAAATATTTATCGCAAAACCTTTTATCTGATTTTCTTGCCGTTTTTGGACCGATTCCCGGAGGGTTCTCAGCAGAGGGGTTCGAGAGGTTTTCTCTTGGGTTCGATTGGCTCAAAATACTCAGCGACAAATGGTGCACAGATGCAAAGACGTAATTTTTTAAGTAGCATTTTTGCGACCTTGTTCGCCGCAAAAACCGTTAATGCAGAAGAAAGAAAACTTTCTCCTGTAGCATCGGAGGAACATAAAACGAAATTCGATGAAAATACTTTGCTGGACACAATCAAAGATGATCCGGCTTTTTCCGGCTATTCAAATTTGCTCTTTCCAAGAGGCCGCACCGCAGGCCTAAGGCTGAGAGAGGCAAGCAGACTTCTTCCTTATCACAGTTATGTGATGCCGAAAGAATCTGCTGAAGTGCTGAATTACATGAAAGATGAAGTCCTAAAGGGAAAGAAGATCTTCTACCCCTTAAAAACAGCTTCAAACGGCAGACCGGTTGCGGGACTCTTCTTTTTCCGCGGTAAGCCGGATGCGCCTTTCGCGATTATTTGCCCGGGCGGCGGATTTCAATACGTCGGCGCGATTCACGAAGGTTTTCCGATCGCGAAGTTCCTTGCCGGAAAGGGCATCAATGCTTTTGTGATTGTCTATCGTGACGGCAGTGCGCAAGCCGCGTGCGACGATTTGGCTCAAGGCATCGACTTCATCTTTGACCACGCAAAGGAACTCCAAGTTTCAACTAAAAATTATTCTTTGTGGGGCGGCTCCGCCGGCGCCAGAATGGCGGCCTATCTCGGAAGCTACGGCGCGACCGAGTTCGGCGGCAAAACAAAACAGCGTCCGAGCGCCGTCATTATGGAATATACGGGTCACACGGATATCAGCGGTACAGAACCCGCAACTTTTGCTGTTGTCGGAGACCAAGACGGTATCGCAAGCCCCTGGACCATGGAACAAAGAATCAATCGTCTTAAAGCCCAGGGAACGCCGGCCGAATTCAGACTCATTCGCGGCATGCCGCACGGATTCGGCTTAGGAACAGGAACACCTGCCGAGGGCAGGGCACAGGAAGCGCTCGACTTTTGGCTTAAGAATTCAAAATAAGGAAAAGATGAAATGAAGACAAGAAAGTTAAGTGAAGGATTGGAGGTCTCGGATCTCGGTTACGGCGCCATGAGCCTTTCTCATGGGTACGGCGAAGCGACAGATAGAAAGGACGCCGTAAAGATTCTGAGGCAGGCGCTTGACTGCGGCTACACCTATTTTGATACCGCAGAAGTTTACGGCCCCTACATCAATGAAGAAATTGTCGGGGAAGCCTTAAAACCTTTCCGCGATGAAGTGGTTATTTCTACAAAATTCGGCATCTCTTTTTCCGAATACACCCACGGCGACATCATTCCTGACGCTCGACCGGAAAAGATTCGTCAGTCGGTTGAAGGTTCTCTGAAGCGTCTACAGACCGAAACCATCGATCTTTATTTCCAGCATCGCATCGATCCGAAGGTCGAACCCGAAGTCGTTGCCGAAGTGGTGGGCGATCTGATTAAAGAAGGCAAGATTCGTCATTGGGGCGTGTCCGTGGCGCCGGAAGAATACATCCGCCGTGCACACAAAGTCACGCCGATCAGTGCGGTTCAGGATCGTTATTCCATGATGGCCAGAGGAATTGAAAAGTTGTTCCCGACATTGGAGGAACTTGGCATCGGCTTTGTTGCTTATTCTCCGCTGGCTAACGGTCTGCTTTCCGGCGCCTATGAAAAAGCGACGAATAATAAGTTCGAAGCTGTGGTCGATTACCGCTCGCGCATGCCGCAGTTCACTCCGGAAGCAATGAAGAAAAACGAAGAGCTTATGGCGTTCCTGCAGAAAACCGCGGAAGAACACAGAGCAACCATGTCTCAGCTGTCTTTAGCTTGGATGCTCGGCAAACATTCTTGGCTCACAGCGATCCCGAGCAGCCGTAGACTCGAAAGAATCGTAGAAAACGCCGGCGGCGCAGTTGTCAAACTCTCTGCAGAAGAAATCAAGGCGATTGATGAAGCCCTCGATAAGCTGCCTAAGTCGGATATTTTCGGTGTCAAGAACAATTAAGGAGGTTTTGAATATGCTTTATAAGACTCTTAAGAACGGCGTCAAAATGCCGATGCTCGGTTTCGGTGTCTTCCAAGTCACCGATCCTGAAGGATGCCGCAAAGCCGTCCTTTGTGCTTTAGAAAACGGCTATCGCTCCATTGATACAGCTCAGGCTTACGGAAATGAAGAAGCCGTCGGCCAAGCCATTAAAGACAGCGGCATTCCGAGAGATGAGCTGTTCATTACCACAAAGCTTTGGATTACCGATGTTTATTATGAAGGTGCAAAGAAAGCCTTTGCCGCTTCCTTAGAAAAACTCGGCCTTGACTACCTTGATCTTTATCTGATCCATCAGCCGTACCACGATTATTACGGCGCATGGAGAGCCATGGAAGAGTTCCTGAAAGAAGGCCGCGTCCGTGCGATCGGTGTTTCCAACTTCGATTTGGGCAGAATCGCTGACTTAGTGGCTTTCAATGAAGTCAAGCCGGCTGTCGATCAGATCGAATGCAACATCTTTAATCAGCGTCATTCCGACGAGGAATACCTGAACTCCAAGGGCATCGCGATGGAAAGCTGGGCCCCGTTTGCCGAAGGCAAGAACGACCTGTTCCACAATCCGGTGCTTCTAAAGATCGGCGAAAAATACGGCAAATCTATCGCTCAGGTTGTTCTTCGCTGGCAGCTTCAAAGAGGCATTATTTGCATTCCGAAGAGCGTGAATCCTGATCGTATCCGTCAGAACATCGATGTCTTTGATTTTGAACTGACTGCCGATGATATGGCTGCCATCAATGCTTTGGATCAAAAGAAGACCGCTTTCTTCGATCACAACGATCCCAAGATGGTGGAATGGCTCACGAAACTCCATTAATTCCGAGGCAAACCATGAAGAAAACTTTACTCGCAGTTCTGTTAGGTTCCTTTGCGCTTGCTTCTTTTGCCCAGCCGATCACGATTGAAAAGCAGGGCGCATTCTCGGCCGGCGGCACAGTTATCGAAGCCAAGAAGACTTTCGATCCGTATCATCCGGAACCCGATGCCATGACGCTGCACGGTGATCACGCTAATGTGATTTACCAGATCCCTGCCCATGCCAAGAATGTTTCTTTGATGTTCCTGCACGGCGCCGGTCAGTCCATGCGTACTTGGCAGACAACACCGGATGGGAGAGAAGGCTTCCAGAGCGTGTTCCTGCGTAAAGGCTACCCGGTTTATTTGATCGATCAGCCTCGCCGCGGCGATGCTGGCAGGGCAACGGTCGACGGAACGATTAAAGCAAGCCCGGATGAACAGTTCTGGTTCGGTCAGTTCCGTATGGGTTTATGGCCGAAGTTCTATGACAACTCTGCCTTTGCAAGCCAAAAGGATCTCAACTCCTTCTGGCGCCAGATGACGCCAAATACAGCACCGTACAATGACAAAGTCATCGCCGATGCTGTGACAGATGCTTTGCAGAAGACGGAAGGCACAGTTCTTGTCACGCATTCCCAGGGCTGCGGACCCGGATGGCTGATCGGAACGGAAGCAGGGAAGAATCTGAAGGGTATCATTGCCTTTGAACCGGGTTCCGGCTTTATTTTCCCTGAAGGCAAAGTGCCTGCTCCGATTCCGAACAACAGTTTCTTCGGACCGACTAAGGCTGTCGGCGTTCCCCTTAGTGAGTTCAAAAAGCTGACAAGGTTCCCGATCCTCATCGTTTACGGGGACAATATTCCTAAGACCGAAGTTAAGAATCCCTACCAGGATTACTGGAGAGCTGCTTCGACGATGGCTCAGGAATTCGTCAACGCTGTGAATGCCGAAGGCGGTCATGCCAAAGTGCTCCATTTGCCTGACATCGGTATCAAGGGCAATACGCACTTTCCGTTCTCCGATAAGAACAGCGCAGAAGTTGCCAAGGTAGTGGAAAAGTGGCTTAGCGATAACGTTAAGTAATTGAGCTTTATGAAAATCGGTCATAGACAAAATCTTTGGCCGATTTTTCTTTGTATTGAATGAAGGTGGAAAGGAAATGAAGGACGACATCCTGGTAAGAGGCGCAAAAGTTCACAATCTTAAGAACATAGATGTGGATATACCGCTCAATGAGCTGGTAGCGATCTCAGGTCTGTCCGGTTCCGGAAAGTCCTCGTTGGCATTAGGCGTGCTTTACGCCGAAGGATCGCGCCGCTACTTGGAAGCGTTGTCTGCCTACACACGCCGGCGCCTGACGCAAACTCAGGACGCAAAAGTTGATTCCGTAGAGAACATTCCGGCCGCTCTTGCCCTACATCAAAGACCCTCCACACCGGATATTCGAAGCACGTTCGGTACGCTGACTGAGCTTTTCAATTCCGTCCGACTGATGTTCTCCCGACTAGGCTCGCACCGCTGTCCGAACGGGCACTATCTTCCTCCGACACCGGCCGTCGCCCTCGGCCAGAAACTCAAATGTCCCGTCTGCGGCGTTGAATTTGATGCGCCGAGTGCCGAAGACTTTTCTTTCAATAGTTCCGGTGCTTGTCCGACGTGCGGAAGCACAGGAATTGCAGTTACGGTCAATCGGGCGAGTCTGGTGCCGGATGAATCGCTGAGTATTGATGAAGGTGCGGTTAAACCTTGGGGCACACTCATGTGGTCACTGATGACGGAGGTCTGCAAGGCCATGGGTGTGCGCACAAATATTCCTTTTAAAGATCTGACCCCGGAAGAAAAGAAAATCGTCTATGACGGGCCCGCTGTTAAAAAGCACATCGTCTATACCAACAAAGGTAGCGGTCAGGCCGTCCCGCTGGACTTTACGTATTTCAATGCCGTCCGTACGGTGGAGAATGCGCTCTCGAAAGTCAAAGACGAAAAGGGCATGAAACGCATTGAGAAGTTCCTGACCAAAGGACCGTGCCCTGCCTGTCTTGGAACACGCTTCAATGAACGAGCACTGTCGACCAAACTCATGGGCAAAAACATCGCAGAAGTCTGCGCGATGACGCTCTCAGAACTGGTTGTCTGGGTGAAGAAGATACCCGAACAAATGCCCTCTGAAATGAAGGATATGGCCCAGAGTATCGTCAACGAGTTCTTGAGGACAGATGAACGGCTGACGAACCTCGGCCTTTCCTATTTGTCTTTGGACCGGGCCGGCGGCACGCTGTCAAACGGAGAGCTTCAGCGCGTTCAAATTTCTCGTGCGGTAAGAAGCGACACGACAGGTGTTCTTTATGTTCTCGACGAACCTTCAATCGGACTTCATCCATACAATGTGGATGGCCTGATGAAGATTGTTCGGGAGTTGGTTGATCGCAAAAACTCGGTCGTTTTGGTTGACCACGATCCGAGAATTTTGATGGACGCGGATCAATTGATTGAAATCGGTCTCGGCGCCGGTAAAGAAGGCGGACGAATCGTCACGCAGGGAACTCCTTTGGAGGCTGAAAAGAATCCTCATTCTCTAATCGGTCCTTATCTGTCAGGTAAAGAATCTTTGAAAGTGCGCACTCGAGCCACAGAAGAAAATATGTTCGAGAATGGTTCGGTCAAGATTAAGACAAAGCCGTTCTATACCGTCAAAACCTTGGATGTTTCTATCCCTAAAGGTCGAATGATTGCTGTCACCGGTGTCTCAGGTTCCGGTAAAACTTCCCTTGTTATTGAATGTCTGGTACCTGCGCTTCAGGCAGTTATTCGAGGCTCAAAACTTCCTGAGCATGTTTATTCGCTAGAGGCTAAGGGTATTCAATCCGTCAAAGTCATCGACTCTAAGCCGATCGGAGCAAATGTTCGATCTACGGTTGCGACATATGACGGCGTATTCGACGACTTAAGGAAATTGTTTGCCAGAACACCGGATGCAAAGGCGAAAGGATTAAAAGCCGGAGATTTTTCATACAACACAGGCAAGTTGCGCTGTCCCGTTTGCGACGGAACCGGCATTATTTCTATGGACGTTCAGTTCCTTCCGGATGTCGATACCATCTGTCCGAGCTGCGGAGGTTCCCGCTACGGCAAGGAGGCATATGACATTCTTTGGAAGAGCAAGGAAAAAGATTCCGTGTCGGTCTCCCTTCCGGATGTACTAAAACTGACGGTGGAAGAGGCCGCTGATCTCCTGCATGAAGAAACAAAAATCGCTAAGCAGCTCAAGATTCTTCAGGATTTGGGCGTGAGTTACCTGACACTCGGCGAAGCAACGCCCGCATTATCCGGCGGGGAGGCTCAGAGGCTGAAACTCGCCTACGAAATGGAAACGCCTCAGCAAGGTTCGGTATTCGTATTTGATGAACCGACCATCGGCCTGCATCCTCAGGATGTTAAGAAACTGATATTGATTTTTGACCATCTGATTCAGTTGGGTGCAACGGTGATTGTGATTGAGCATGACTTAGAACTCGTCACGAACTGCGACTACATCATCGACATGGGTCCTTGGGGCGGAACGGAGGGCGGCCGAGTAGTGGTTGAAGGAACGCCGGAAGCAGTGGCTGCAAATCCTGAAAGCATTACGGGTAGATATCTGAAACAAGTGCTGGCCGAAGACAGGTAGAGCGGCCGGGAATTTAGCAAGAAGTCTTTAGACGTTCAGCAGATTTTTAGAAAATATCCGAAAATATCGCAAAGAATTTTTGAGTGCTTTTCATGGAAACAGATCTCTTCGGAAATCCGGACTCGCCCAATACAACTAAAAACGCTGCGGCTGAAGCTGCTAAAGCGACACGCAAGGCGGCGCCTAAAGATCAGGCTTCGCCTTTAGCGGAGCGTCTTCGTCCTAAAACGATAGACGAGGTTGTGGGACAAAAGCATCTGCTTGGCCCCGGCAAACCCTTGAGAAGCGCATTTGAAAACGCACATCCGCACTCCATGATTTTGTGGGGGCCTCCCGGTGTCGGCAAAACCACGCTTGCCCGTTTGATGGCTGATGCTTTCGGTCTTCCGTTCATTTCGATTTCTGCCGTTCTCGGCGGCGTGAAAAAACCGGCCGTTCAACGGTAGTTTTTGTGGACGAAGTACATCGCTTTTCAAAGAGCCAGCAGGATGCTTTCCTGCCTCATGTAGAGAGCGGACTCTTTACTTTCATCGGAGCAACTACAGAAAATCCAAGCTTCGAAGTGATTTCAGCGCTCTTGTCCCGTTCGACGGTTTATGTGCTTGAGTCTCTCAAAGAAGAAGACTTAAAAGAGCTGCTCCATCGTGCGCTTGAGCGCGAATATCTGGGCCTTAAAGTCAATGAAGAGGCTGAGAAAATCCTCATCGGACTTGCTGACGGCGATGCCAGACGCTTCCTGAACGCTCTGGAAGTTTCCGCCACGATGGCAAAAGATCGAGGCATTAAAGTCATTGATGAGAAGTTCGTTCGAGCAGCATTACCTGCAACGATTCGCCGATTTGATAAGGGCGGTGATAACTTTTATGACCAAATTTCCGCTCTGCATAAATCCGTTCGAGGATCAGATCCCGATGCGGCTCTGTATTGGATGTGCAGAATGCTCGACGGCGGCGTGGATCCCTTGTACATTGCACGGCGCTTAATGCGGATGTCGATCGAAGATATCGGCTTGGCTGATCCTCGCGGAATGGAGATCACGACCAATGCCGTTGATATTTACGAAAGACTCGGCTCCCCGGAAGGTGAGTTAGCCCTAGCCAATGCGGTTGTGTATTTGGCCTGTGCTCCGAAGTCAGTCTCGGTTTACAAGGCATTTAATAAGATGAGGGCGTTTGTAAAGCAGGACGGAACTCGTCCCGTTCCGATGCACATTCGCAACGCTCCGACAAAGCTCATGCAAAAAGTCGGAAACGGCGCCGGTTATCGTTATCCGCCGGATGAACCCGGATCCTTTGCCGCCGGCGTTAAATACTTTCCGGATGATATGGACGAGATTCGGGTTTACAAACCTTCGCCCAGAGGCCTGGAAATCAAGATCGGCGAGAAACTCGCTCAGCTTCATGCGTTGAACGAGGAGGTCAGAAGAAGCGGCGATATGCCAAAAGGCAGAAGTGTCGGAACGAAACAGGCCAGCGAACCTGACCCGAACATTCACACCGAATAAAAATAAGTGAGCCTCGCAAAGCGAGGCTCAAGTCTTAATTAAGCGAACATTTCGCTTGAGAGGTAACGATCTCCGCTGTCCGGAAGCAGAACAACTATATTCTTGCCTTTATTTTCAGGCAGTTTGGCAAGCTGTGTTGCGGCGGCTAAAGCGGCGCCGGCAGAAATGCCGACCAAGAAACCTTCTTCTTTGGGAAGTGCCTTGCCGGCTTCATAAGCTTCTTGAGCGCCGATCTTAATAATCTCATCGATAATTTTTGTATCAAGCGTGTCGGGAATGAAGCCTGCGCCGATGCCTTGCAGCTTATGAGGACCGGAGGGTTCTCCGCTCAGGACCGCGGAAGTATCCGGTTCGACCGCATAAATCTTAATGTTCGGATTTTGAGATTTGAGATACTTGCCAACTCCGGTAATGGTACCGCCTGTGCCCACCCCAGCCACGAAAATATCAACTTTTCCTTCCGTATCCTTCCAAATTTCTGGACCTGTTGTCTTGAAATGCGTTTCCGGGTTGACCGGGTTTACAAACTGTCCGGGAATAAAGCTGTTGGGGTTTTCTTTAGCCAGCTCTTCAGCTTTGGTAATAGCGCCTTTCATGCCTTTCTTGCCGTCTGTTAAGACCAGCTCGGCCCCGTAAGCTTTAAGAAGGTTGCGGCGTTCGACACTCATGGTTTCTGGCATCGTCAGAATGATGCGAAGTCCTCTTGCGGCGGCCGCAGCGGCCAAACCGATACCGGTGTTTCCGCTGGTCGGTTCAATGATGACGGTTTTGCTGTTGAGTTTGCCGGCTTTTTCAGCAGCATCAAGCATGGCAAAACCGACGCGGTCTTTTACGGATCCGGCAGGATTGAAATATTCAATTTTGGC
>OOCW01002371.1_pt1 | contig 10790 bp, 9 predicted proteins | sample 1671201 | NCBI WGS metagenome assembly OOCW01 (sample SAMN06348132, study PRJEB24527) | human gut metagenome | biome: human gut; feature: ankylosing spondylitis patient; material: feces | host: Homo sapiens | place: China | collected 2015-10
TAATGGTCTTAACATAAATTGCTTCATAATCTTCTTGGTTTTTATATTCACTTGCCTCTAATAAAACAGCTTCAAGTAAACCTTTAACCTCCATTGTATGTTCACACCAGTTTTGCTCTGCTAACCTAATAATTTGTGTAATATATGATTTATCGCGATTTAATAAATCTATTTCCTTCTTAATGTCAATCTTAAATCTCATTACAACCCCCACAAACATCTTAAATATAATTTTAATTTTACAATACTTTTCAATTAAAATATACTTTTATTATATAAATTTTTTATAGAAAAAGAGGGTGTACATTATCGGTATACTGCTAATACAATTAGCAGTATAGCATAATGTAAACACCCTCTTTATCTCCTGCTAAGGCTCTACTTTTGTGGCTTTGTGTTATACTTAAATTCTTCGTCACTCTCAATAGGATAATACTCGCAAATGTTTGCTGACTTTGGGTAGCCCCCATGATTGAAGTATTTACCCTAACGGTACAGTAACTACTTCTCCATTAAGCCTTAATCACATACCAAGTACCCTTTTCCAGGTATTCAATTAGGTTTTGATATCTTTGTGCAAAATCAATTTGCTACTGCATTTTAATCTCCAACGGTACCATCTCCTAACTTCTGTACGTCACATCTGATATGTCTTACATATCACATCCTCTGTACAATACTATTATGTGCAGGATACTTGATTTTATGCTTTGTAACTTCATCCAATTTTTAACAATTATTTTTGTAAGTTTATTAACCATGAATTTGTCATTTTTATTGATATACAGTATTGAAGAATATAACTTTACTTACATATTCAATAGGTAATCCATCTTTGCTTTCAATGTGCTCATTGAGTATTGCATTGATTTCATCTTTCACATAAAGTGCTGTATCTTCAAAATATCCTTCTTGTCCAACATCTTCTAATGTTTTTGTTCTGAAATAATCCCCAATGATTGCATTAATATCTTCAGTGTACTTAGAAAGTTGTTTATTAATTTTAGCTTTATATTGTGCTTTGTAATACACTTTACATCCTGTAGTGACAATATGTACGGCTCCATTCTTCTCAGTCTTCGTATTAAAGTACCCTTTATCAATAAGCACTCTTTGTTGATCTGGTTTTTCCCCAAATGCACTACCATTAAATACTACAAATATCACACCAAAAGCTACTGCAGCCGTTACTAAAAAAGTAGTTAGCATTAAAATAATAATTGATTTCTTGCTCATGCAACACCCTCCCTATTTTTATATTTCTTACTTTTTAAAATATCACGAATTTATATTATTTTCAATAAACATTAGCAATTTAAGCTAATTTATTTATACAAATAAATAGGTGACATGATATTTGGGGGTATACCATGTCACCTATTATTTTTACTACACAACCTTTGCAATTTAACTTTTATTTTACAAGATTTCCTTCATAATATAATTCAGTTTTTTCTGCTGCTAAATCTAGCATACCGCTCCAGTCTGAATTAGCCATACGTGTTTGTAATGTAAGGGTACCATTTTTTACACTTGCCTCTACGCCTGCCATTGTTAATTCTACATAGTAACCTGTATTTGTTTTTACGAAATTAGCTTTTACATCGCTACCAATGCTTACGTACCATGGTGCTTCATTTAATGAAAGTCCTGCATTATCACACCAGAAATTCATTTCTTTTGTATCCGCTTTTGTAAAGTAGTAACGCATGGCTACTTTTGATAAATCAATAGCTTCATCACTTGCTACTTTAATTGTAAATACAGCGTTATTAGCTGGGCCACTTTGCTCAAGGCTCATGCCCATTTCTACTACTTCAGTATCATCTTTATTGTCTTCATCTTTGTTATCTTCATCTTTGTTGTCTTCATCTTCATAAGTTTCAGTTGCTGTACCTATTACAGTGTTACCGTTTTTCACCATATCATAGTTTACAACATCTCCACTTAAGAAATGTATTTTAAATGTAAATGCGCCATCATTTGTTTCTTTAAAGAAGTTTTCTTTAATTGTTAAAGTATTGTTTGCGTAATTTGGTGATAAGTTATAACCAAATTCTTTGTAAGTTGTCCAGTTTTGAGGACCTACTGCATTTCCATTTTTATCTACCGCTTCAAATGTTTCAATCATATTCCCTTTGTATTGTACAGGAATTATGAAACTGCTTGTGCTGCCTTGTACATCGCTCATAATAGGACGATTGTAGAAGTCTACATAGACATTCCAATCTTTACCTGCTGAGAATTTGAATGTAAGTGTAGCATTTCTACCATATGTATTTGTTACAACATCTTTTAAGTAACTTGCTTTAATTGTAACGTTGTCACCAGCTACTGTATAATCTTCATCTAAAACTAACTCTTTATTGCCATCTGTAATACCTACTAATGTGTTGCCATTTAAAGTAAGCTTTTGTGTTACATCTTTGATTTGGGCACCTTTTTTAATGTAAATATGGTCTGATGTTGTATAAGCTGATCTTTCAGTCCAGCTTGCTTTGATCATGTCAAAGAGTTCTTGATCTGACCATGTATAATTGATGCGACTAAGGTGTTGCCCATTATCCCAAAGCATCATTGTAATATCTTTTAGGTTTGTATAGTAACCAAGGTATTCCATGTATTTAAGCATTTCCCCTTCTTCTACAGTGCCTAAGTCTGAGTCGAAGCCAAGAAGTCCATATTCTCCACAAACCACACCAATACCTTTTGTGCAAAGGCCATTGTAAACACGGTCAATTGCACTCTCTACTTCACTTTGTACCCAATCATCAAATGTTGTACGGCCTGCAATATTGACACCAAATGCCCATGGTCCATAATAGTGGAATGTGGCAATAAGGTTAGGATCGTCTAGTTTTTTGATTGTGTTATATAAGCTTGCTACGCGGTCTTCGCTATCGTTTGTATTAAGTGTTGGCATAACAATCATTCTAGTTTTATTGTTACCACCAGATTTTCTAATGATCTCATAACATGCTTCATTAACTTGTTCATTGATTTGAATTTGAGCTGCATCTGAACCTAAGAATTGTGGCTCATTTAATGTTTCAAAACATACTTCTTGTGGATAGTCTTTAAAGTAATCTGCAAGCTGCATCCAGATTGCTTTGTATTGTGCCATAGCGCTACCATCGTCACTGCCAATGTTTTTAGCCCAGTTCCAAGAATCATGGTGTACATTCACCATAACATAAAGTCCTTCATCAAGTGCCCAGTTTACAACTTCTGCATAACGATTTAAGAATGCAGGGTCAATTTTGTAATCTGGTGCGCTGCCTGTTCGCATCATTGTTGTGAAAGGCATACGAATGCTATTAAAGCCCTCTGCTTTAACTTGATGAATCAGCTCTTTTGTTACTTTTGGATTTCCCCAAGATTCTTCACCTCTGTCACCATTGGTGTCAAAGCCATCAAAGGTATTTCCAAGGTTCCATCCTGGCTGCATTGCTTTCGCATAGGCCTGAGATGGTGTTAAGCTTTGCTCGGCTGCTTTTACAATGCCCACATTACCTATGTTGAAGCACATAGCACATGCAAAGGCCATCATAAAAACAAACACTTTTTTAATGCTTTTCATACGCTCTCCTCCTTTTTCTAATAAATCTTAAAAATTTTTAGGCACCTATATATTAAAACTTTTTCACGGTAATTAATATCCATATTTTTAGTGATATTTTATATGAAAAAAGAACCTCAAATTAGGATAAACCTAAAATAAAGTTCTTTTGATATTTTCCCTAACGTATATTATTCCCAAGAAGTGGGGATAATATACATATAGGGTAATATTTAAAATGTCAATAAAACCTATATTTAGACAAAACTAAATAAAATTTAGATTTTCAAAATCACTCATTATTTCCAAGAGGAAATTTAGAATACACAAAATTATTTACAGGCTCGAAAAAACATTAAGTTTTTCAGTGCCCTCGTCTTTCTCCCAGTTTTATTTTTTATATTATTTTAATACAGCTTTAATATCATTTACTATTAACTCTTCAGTTAAGTGGTAACGTTCATATAATTCTGCAAGTGGCACTCTATTAGTGAATTCCTTATATGCTCCAAAATTTAATACCTTCATATCCTTATTACCATAGAAGCTTGCTATTTTTTCACCAAAGCCACCATTAAGAATTCCATCTTCTAAAGTGATTACCACTTGATGATTTTCTGTTAATTCTTCTAACATTTCTTTATCTAAACCAGTTATATATCTAGGATTGATTAATGTAGCATTTATACCCATTTCTTCTTTTAACTTTTCTTTAACTTTCTTACCTAAGTGATAGAAACTTCCTAAACCTAAGATAGCTATGGTATCTCCTTCATAAGTCTTTTCATAAGTATTTATGTTATAGAAATTAGGTTCAATTTTCTCTCCTGTGTATACCACTTCCATATTAGGAACACGTATAGCTACTGGATATTTATTTTGGTCTATTCCCCATTCCATCATGGCAAGATATTCTTCTGCTGTTGTTGGTGCTAGATATACTATATTAGGAATATTAGCTATTAAAGGTATATCAAAAATTCCCAAGTGAGTAACATCACTTCCTGTAATTCCCCCACTATAAATCATAATTAATACTGAATTATTATTTATAGCAAGATCTTGTGATAATTGATCATAAGTTCTTTGCGCAAATGAACTATGTAATCCTAATACTGGCTTACAACCTTGTGAAGCTATGGCTGAGGCCATTGCTACTGCATGTTCTTCTGCTATACCTACATCTAAATATTGATCTTTTAATACATTTCTAAAATTCTTTAAACCTACACTACCTGGTGTTGCTGCTGTAATGCCAATAATTCTCCTATCAGCTTTAGCCTTTTCAATTAATAATTCTTCTCCTAAAACTGTATAAGTCTTTTTACCATTTCCTTTAACTAGTGGTTCTTTAGTTTCTAAATCAAAAGGCATTACCCAGTGGAAAGCTTCTTTATTTTCTTCAGCATCCTTATACCCTTTACCTTTTACTGTATGTATGTGTAATACCACAGGATGATCTACATCTTTCACTGTGTTAAAGGCTTCAATTAATACTTCCACATTATTTCCTTCTTTTACAAAATGATAATCAAATCCTAAAGATTTAAAGAAATTATTTTCAGCTTCTCCATTAGTTTCGCGAAGTAAAGCTAAATTCTCATAAAGACCTCCATAGTTTTCAGCTATAGACATATCATTATCATTTACTAAAATAATAATATTTTTCTTAGAAGCTGCTGCATTGTTTAAACCTTCATAAGCTTCTCCTCCACTTAATGATCCATCGCCAATTACTGCTATAATATTTTCCTTTGTGCCCTTTAAATCTCTAGCTTTAGCTAATCCACAAGCTAAACTTATTGATGTAGAAGTATGCCCTACTATAAAGAAATCATGAGCACTTTCCTCTGGTGCTGTATATCCTGTAACACTTTTATATTCCTCTGGGTTAATAAAGGCATTTTTTCTACCAGTTAATATTTTATGTGGATAACTTTGATGAGACACATCATAGACAAATTTATCTACTGGTGAATTAAATACATAATGCATAGCTATGGTAGCTTCCACCATTCCTAAGTTAGGGCCAAAATGTCCACCTGTTGTACTTACTTTCTTTATTAAAATTTCTCTTATTTCACTTGCTAGTTTCTCTAACTCTTCTATAGAAAGATTTTTTAAATCTTTTGGTTCATTAATATTATTTAAAATACTTAACATATAACAAATACCTCCTAAATATATTTTAAGCTTATATTCCTATTCTTTATTAGTATATATGTTAGAGTAAACTCCAAGTCAATACTTTTTATACTTCAATCTTGTAAGTTACCTATATGCTAGACACAAAAAAGTGCCTGCTAAATAATTTGACAGGCACTTTATTATATTTAATTAGTGATCTAAGCTTGATTCTAATTCTTCATCTAAATCACTGTTTAAACTAGATTCTTCTTTAAGCAACTTTTTATCATATATTTTTATAAATGGGAAGTAAATTAAAAATGCAATAACTCCATTTATTAATGCTAATAATAATGCTCTCACATCTCCTGCTGTTCCAATAAATGCTCCAATTCCTATTGGTGATGGCCAAGGTACTTGTGCAATAATTGGACTTACTAATTGTAACTTAATTGCCCAGTAAGCTGTTGATGCACAAACCATTGGTGCTAAGAAAAATGGAATTGCAAGGTATGGGTTGTATATTATTGGTAAACCAAAAATAATTGGCTCATTAATGTTGAAAATTGAAGGCACAATACCAGCTCGTCCTAATACTTTCAATTGTTCTGATCTAGCTAAAAATGCTATAAAAATTGTTAAACCTAAAGTTGCACCTGAACCTCCCATAATAACAAATGAATTTTGGAACTCACCAGCAAAAGGAATATTAGCACCTTGAATATTAAGTTGCATATTAGATAAAACAATTGGAGTTAAGAAAGCACCTATAATATTTGCACCATGGATACCTACAATCCATAAAGCAGATATTAATAAGTAGATTACAATAATTCCAAGCCAGCTATTAGTTAAATTACTTACAAATTTAAAAGGAACAGCTATTACTTTGAAAATATCAGTACCTAATGCAATAAATGCACCATTAATTACTAATACAACAAAAGCTACAAGGAAAGCTGGAATTAAAGCAGTAAATGAACGAGATACTCCTTCTGGAACTGATTCAGGCATTTTTATAATTAATTTATGTTTAACACAGAAACGATAAATTTGCACTGCCACAACAGCCATAATAATTGCAGTAAATATTCCAGTAGTACCTAAACGACTTACACCATCTGAACCAATATTCCATCCATTAATAATATTAGTACCTTCAGTTATTTCATTAATTAATGTAATTTTCCCATCTGATAACACTAATTCTGGAAGTGTCATAAAGAAAGCAAATACTGAAAGGAGACCTCCATTTAGAGGATTTAGATTAAGTTCTTCTTCATCAGCAAAAATCTTTGTATATTCATAACCAATAACAATACAGAAATATAAAGCTAAAACTCCCATAGTAGCCTTATTAGCTAACATATACAAATCACTTATACGGAAGAATGTATTATTAAAGAACCCTTCTAAAAAAGGCATTGTTTGTGGAAGTATATTTAATACCAAAAACATAGAACCTACAATTGTAAAAGGTATAGATGCCATACCAGCTGCCATAACAGCACGTACAATACGATATTGTGATATCTTACCCATAGGTCCCATTAAATATTTCTCTAAAAATTGAAACCCCTTATTTGTGTTTTCCATAGATATTCTCTCCTTTCCCACTATACTTCAATTAGAATTCTATATTCTTACCCTAATTGTCTTTTCAAATTGTTTAGCATACTTATATTGTTTATCTTTACGGTCTTTAATTTTTTGTAAACGTTTTAAACAAATGCTGCATAATATTATTCCAATAGTAATGATACTTAAAATAAGCATTTTAGATTTCATATTATTTATTAAGAATGGAAATAACTGACTAAATAGTGGTGAAATCACAGCTACCATAAGAATTGCATTTATGATTAAAGCTATTTTATATGATATTATGCTCTTTTTTGCATTATCAGTAGGCGCATTAAAAAATGTAAATTGCTCTAAAGCGACTACAGACATACAAATTAGCATCACCCCTGGAACAACTGTCGCTATTTTATTACTTATTAATAATGCAGAAAACCAATATAAATTAGAAAAAAATAAAATTGCTGTAATATAACGAATTAATAAAAATCGATTAAAATACATTGTTTTTAAGCTTGTTTCTTCACGACTTTTTTGAAGTTTTTTCTTGCTTGTACTATTCATTTTAAGATTCCCTTAACTTTCTTAATTCAGACATCTCTCTATATACGTGTAACATTTCAACAGCCATTTCTCTTAGTGCCATGGTAGTCATTAAATGATCCTCTGCATGTACAATAATAACTTCCATTACTATTTCTTCACCATTAGCATAATCTTGTAATAAGCTTGTTTGTGCCTTATGAGCTTCCATAAGTTCATTATTAGCATCATCTAATTTCTTTTCTGCTTCTAAAAACTCACCTTCACGCATTAACTCAAAAGCTTCATGTAACATAGTTCTAGCATTTCCACTGTGTAATATTATGTCAAATGAAACTACTAGTAAATTCTCTTTGTTCATATAAATTGCTCCTTTTATTAACTAAATTAAAACCATATTCTATTTTACATTTTGTAATATTAACTTAGCCATATTTGCTATTCCTGTTGGTATTGGAACATATGCTTGTGGTGGAATATTTAACACAGATTTATTAACCTTATTACCTAATTCTGCAAACTTAGCATAATACATTCTTGTTTGAGGGCTTACTAAAAACAAATCAAAATCGCTAGATTCTATCATTTTATTTCCTTCTGTTGCTGATACAGCATCTACTGTAATATCATGTCCTTTACCATTTAAAAATTCTGTTGTCTTCTTAGCCATTAAAGATGATGACATTCCTGCTGCACAAATTATTAATACTTTTTTCATTTAACTCACTCCATTTTCATATATTAATTTTATTTATAGTCACTTTAATCTAAAGCTTTAACATTTGTTTTAATAACCTTTTTATCATAATGTACTGTGCCTTATTTACCACCTTCTAATTGATGAGTAGCTACTGCTCCTTCCAAAAGAAAATTGTCTGGTAATTTCGTCACTATAATCTCCATCCTCCTTCAATATCCCCCTTACAGTTTTATTATATAACTATTTTACATAAATTGGAATGTGTAACTTTCCAAATTTTCTCAATAATTTCACTTCTTAGCATACTTCTATTTTTTCTGGTTATCTTCTTTTTACTAAACTTTTCATTAAACTCCTGTATTTCATCATATGAGTGCTATTCCTTTTTCTTTTGCTAATATAATTCATTTTTATCTCACCATATAATAAAAAGGACTATGAATATCTATCATAATCCTTATTACTTAGCTATATATTGTTATTAACATCTTAGGTACTAATATCACTTTTAAATTAACTTCTATACATTTTGTTATATAAACTTTGTGATAAATTATTTATTAATTTCTTATTTTTTATTGCCTCTATCCATTCATTTGGTATTTGATCCATACCATAATATATACCAACAAGTCCTCCTGTTACTGCACCTACTGTATCAGTATCTTGACCTAAATTTACAGCCTTAAGAACAGCTTCTTTATATGAATTTGTTGTTAATACACACCATAATGCAGCTTCTAATGTATCTATTACATATCCTGAAGATTTTATCTCACTTTCATCTAATTTATAAATATCTCCTGATAATACTCTATTAAAGTATTTTAATTCTTCTTCATCCTTATAATATTCTTGTATAATACCTACTGCATCTAAATATGAATCTTTTAAATTCTTTCCTTTTATTAAACTTATAGCCATTTCAATATAAAAATGACAAGCAATTTTTGATCTCATATGACCATGAGTAATTGATGATACTTCATATATTTTTTCAACTCTTTTTTCTATATCTTCTTCATCTTTTAAGTAAAATGCCAATGGTAATATTCTCATTAACGATCCATTTCCATTATCATGCTCTGATTTTCCACCTGCATCTACTGGATTAATTCCACCTATAATTCTATTAATAGCATCATATGTAGACCTTCCAATATCAAACATCTTTCCTGTGGCTGTATATTCTGCTTTTTGATACCATTTAACAAATTTATTAGCCAAACTAGTAACTTTATATTCTCTCTCTATCAAAGCTTCTAATAAACATAACGTTAAACTTGTATCATCTGACCATGTTCCTTCAGGTTGATTATAAGTCCCATATCCCATCATTCCTTTAACAGGATTATTTCTTAAGTTTTCTCTTGATTCAAATTCCACTGGTACTCCTAAAGCATCACCTACGGCTAATCCCATGATTCCATCAAGAACTATATTCTTTTTTACTTTAAAGAATTTACATTCTTCATTTCCTAAAAGTATTTTACTTGGAATTTCATCTTCATATTTACTACAAAGCAATACATCATTAGCATCCCTATATACGCAAGATTTGCATATTACTTGTTTTATAACAAATTCACCTTCATCTAATCCCCATCTCTCAAACATTTTATTCTCCTTCTTATTTATTTAATATCCTAACCACTAATTCTAACTGACCATTATCCAATTGAGTGGCACTTTTTATCATCATTTCTTGCCCTTTATCAAATAGCACTTCATATTCAGTAAAACACCTACTTAAGTCTGCAATATATGCTGCTGTTGAGCCTTTTGGTGCTTCAATAATCAATTTTAAATTACCAACAAAGTTACTTTTTTCAAGTAAAGATGTACTCATAAATGCCTTTTCTTTAATAATATTATACCATAAACCACTGTCCCATTATCTACCCTCTGCTCTAAAAAACGGCTTATTTATGCGGTTTTTTTGCGAAAATTCTTCATTTATTAAAAACAGAACATCTTGACAAATGTGTGAATTTTTTATATAATTAAAAGGTCTGTTTTTATAGGAGAGAATTCGTTTATGGAAAGAGAAAATTTTAAATCCCGACTTGGGTTTATCCTTGTAAGTGCGGGTTGCGCTATCGGAATCGGCAATGTGTGGCGATTTCCGTATGTTGCAGGACAGAACGGCGGCGGACTATTTGTACTTTTGTACCTAATCTTCCTCGTTCTTATGGGAGTTCCTGTTTTGACAATGGAACTTGCAGTCGGAAGAGCGAGCAGAAAAAGTGCTGTTCTCGGCTACAAAAAACTTGAAAAGCC
>OOCW01002373.1_pt1 | contig 10770 bp, 12 predicted proteins | sample 1671201 | NCBI WGS metagenome assembly OOCW01 (sample SAMN06348132, study PRJEB24527) | human gut metagenome | biome: human gut; feature: ankylosing spondylitis patient; material: feces | host: Homo sapiens | place: China | collected 2015-10
GAGCATCTGCCTTACAAGCAGAGGGTCACAGGTTCGATCCCTGTTGTTTCCACCATATATACGGCTCAGTAGCTCAGTTGGTTAGAGTGCCGGCCTGTCACGCCGGAGGTCGAGGGTTCGAGCCCCTTCTGAGTCGCCACTTTAATTTGCTTTCTTGGCTCAATTGGCAGAGCAGCTGACTTGTAATCAGCAGGTTGTGGGTTCGAGTCCCACAGAAAGCTCCAAAAACTCCACAAAAGTGGAGTTTTTTTGTTATATAAAATTATATTAATAAAATATAAATAAAAAAGTCGGCTTACGCCGACATCTTAATGAACTTATCTATTTTATCTTTGCCTTTTTAAATTAAGTTGTATTCTAATATCTTCTGCAAAAAATTTAAACAATTTAAAGTCTCCAATTATTCTTGAAGAAATTCTTTCACTATATCTTTTTGAGATTAGTGGTAATGTAAGATTAGTAGAAATAAGCATTTTTTTATTCTTTAATATCTTCTTATTTATTAATGTAAATAACTCAGAAGATGAAAAGTCTGTTATTTGTTCTGAGCCTAAGTCATCTATTATTAACAAATCACAATTAATAAGTAAATTTTCTAAATCAGCATCATTATTAAACTTTATATCTCTTAGTGCTCTTAAAAGATCGTCTGCAGTTTTATAAACAACTAAAAAACCTCTATCTAATAATTCTTTTGCAATACACCAAGATAAAAATGTTTTACCAGTTCCAGAATTACCGTAAAATAAAAGATTAGTATTGCTGTTTTTAAATGTAGGTAGATACTCTCCAGTTATATATTCTAAAATATCTTCAATATTTTTTCTTGGAGTATATCTTTCATCATTTAATTTATGATTAGGATATAAATTTATATTAAAGTTTTTAAAATTATTAGTCTTAACAGCTTCCTCTAATTCTGAATCTTTATAATAAAGCTTAACTAATTTTGATTTAAAACAAGAACATTTTTCAATTCCTATAAAACCTGTATCTTTACATTTAGGACAATTATAATGTAGGTTCAAGTATTCAGGGCTATATCCATGAGATACTAACATTTCATATTTCTTTGCTCTTAAATCAGTGATTTCATCTTTGATATTATCTAATTCTTTAGGATCATTAATTCCCTTTAAAGCAGCCATAGATAAGTTCAAACACAGTTTTTGTATTGTAGTATCTATTTCTAATATTTCAGGGTATTTATTTTTTATTTCTTCGCGTCTTTGAGTTAGTTTACGGCTTTCTTCTGTACGAGTTTTTTCATACATATCCATAAGCTCTGCTTGATAGCCTTTAATCATCTTTATCCCATCCTAACAATTTCTTTTCTAATGAGTCATAATCATATTCACGAGCTTCAAAGTTATTAAATTTAAGTGGATTAACTTCTGGTTGTTTAGAAGTAAAGTTTCTATTTGATTGATTATTTTTATAGCTAGCTTCTTTTTTCTCTATATCATCTAGTGTTTTTAACTTGCTTTTGTTCCAACTAGACAAAATACCATCTATATATTTAAAGTCAGATCTGTTTAAACGTTGAAAACAAATATTGCAAGCTTTTTCTATTACTTCTAGAGGAAAGGCATAATCAACAATCCACTTTTCTAACATTTCTTCTTGAGGTTTCATTAAATCAGGATTTTTAATTCCTAAATAGTTTAATATATGACGAATTTTAACCCATTTATCTTCAGTTTTCTTTATATAATTTTGTGCATCATCAATAGTTGTGATATTCATATTGTGCCAAGCAATAGCAACTTTTTCAATATATCTATAATCACTTTTACCCTTTGAAACACAATATTCAAGTAAAATTAGTATTAGTTCTGAAGAAAAATTAAATTCTTCTTGCCAACCTAGATAAGTTGTCATTTCTTTAGGGGATAGAGGTCTGCCTAATAATCTTTCAATATCATTAAGCATATCCTTAGTAGATGTTTTATTTAATGCTTCTAATAAATTTACTTCTTTATTTTTTATATTTGAATCTTCTACTAAGTTTACAAACTCTATATTATAGTTTCCCATTTTATCTATTGGAATAAACTTTAATACACCTTCATCATTCCAATAATTTAAGGCATTTAATATATCTGATTCCAATAGGTTTAGAGATGATGCTAAAATTGAAGAACTTACTCCCATCTCTCCAGAATTGCTATATTTAAGCATCAATAAATAAACCTTGATAAATTCTCCACGAGCTTTTGGCATATATTTTTCAATAAATACATTGCTTACTGGAGTAAAGTTTAATGAATTATTTTTTAGCATAAAAGTGCTCATATTATTTTTCGACCTTTCTTAAGTTAGATTCTAAATTTTTATTTAGCAAATCGAAGCTAACTAACGTAAACAACTTTAAGTATTAGAAAAATTTTTTAATACTATACATGTAAATTAATTATAACAAAGGCTTCCTTAACCCTCAACATAACAATTTAATAATAAATATGTATAATATAGCTAAATTGGGGCACATTAATTGATGTGATTAAAAAATAGGAGTAGGAGGAAAACGAGAGAATGGACGTGAATGGGCAGAATAACATAAGTATATGGCCGAGAATGTTAAAAATAGTTTCAGTAGTTATTTTTATAACTTTGATTTTTATAGTACCATATAATAATGTTTATTCAGACTTAAATATAACTAGATTAAAAGAAAATGAGTTAATCATAGATGATAAGGTAGTTAGTGAAAAGAGTATAGAAAGTTTAACTTCTGATGAAAAATTAAGTACAGTTAATGTATTTAATTATAATATGAGCAATGCTATTACGATTAATTTAAAAGGACATTCAATAAGGTTATCAGATAATACTGTTGGATTTACATCTTTAATTGAAGATAAGTACTCAATGTTAGAAGATATATGCAATTCTTATATAAATGAACTGGGGATTGATGTTAATAATATCACAGAAATACAGGTTATGGGAACAATTAATTCAGATATAGAAAAAAATAGACTATCAACTTTAAAATTAAGTGGTGAGGTGGCAAAAGAGATATATGATGCGTCTGTGATAAATGAAAGTTTATTAGGTTTAAATTTTAGAATAGGTTCAACAGAATCTGAAGTTATTGAACCAGAAATAGTAACAGAGGAATGTAGTGATTTATATATAGGGGAAACCGAGACTGTTCAAGGGGTAAGGGGAATGAGTTTAGTTCATAAAGAGATAATTTATGATGGATTAAATAAAAGTCAAGAGAAAGTAGTAAGTAAACAAACTATTCAACCAGCTGTTAATACCGTAGTAAAAATAGGTACTAAGAATCCATATTATGATGGAATAGCATTTTTATCTAATCCAAGTAAAGGTGGATATTTAACTTCCTATTTCGGAGAAGTTAGAGGAAAATCAGTTCATAAGGGAATAGATATAGCTAAAAATTTAGGAGCAAGCGTAAATGCATCTTTAGATGGAAAGGTGATTAAGGCTGGATATAATAATGGTGGATATGGAAACCTAATAGTAATACAACACGGAAATAATATGAAAACATATTATGCACATTTAAATGAGATATATGTTAATGTTGGTGATATGGTAAAGAAAGATGATATTATAGGTGCTATTGGAAGTACAGGAAATAGTACAGGACCACATTTGCATTTTGAACTTAGAGTTGATAATCAGCCAGTAGATCCAGTTAAATATATACAACAATAAAAGAAACACCATTAATGGTGTTTCTTTTATTGCTGTAAAACTTTATTTATATCTATTTTGCCTTCACCTTGTTGATTTTTAGGTATATCTAAGGGCGTTGAAGCTATCTTTAATAAAGATAAAATATCATTGAATGTAAATTCAGGATGTTGCTCAAATAAAAGAGCACATAGACCGGATACATATGCGGCAGATATAGATGTACCGGTAAAGCTCTTATATGAAGTATTTAATTTAGGTGCATGCATTTTAGTATTGTTTTTATATGATATATAAGAGGTATTAGAGTTTAAAGACATTATATCAACACATGCAGCACAGAAATCAGGTTTCTTATCCTTTTTTATTGCACCACAAGATGAATAGGAGTAAGATTTTATTTCAGGTGAAGTTGTATCTATACCTGAAACAGTAATACAATTAGTACTTAAAGCAATTCCTGTGATAGATCCATCTATATTTTTATTGCTACCACTGGGTAGTACACAAACTATGGAGTGAAGTCGTGCTTTTTTAAATAGAGTATCAAATTGTGTAAAAATAAACTTATTATAATAAAGGGTTTCGAAGGGTAAACAGATAACTTTAATGTTATATTTTTCACTACTATTAATTAAATCTTCTAATGAAAATAAAACATCAGAAACATAGCCTTTTCCTAATTTATCAAATGCCTTGAAGCAATGAATATTAGCTTCTGGGGCAACACCAGTATATATTTTATTTGAAGCTAGTCCATTACCAGCAATTATTCCACATGTACATGTTCCATGTCCGTTATCATCATAAGGATAAGGGAGTTCGTTAACTAAATCAACAAATGTACTTATTCTATTAATGGGATAAGTTAAATCTCCATGGGGATATACACCAGAATCAATAACACCAACACCAATGCCACGGCCGTATATAGAAAGTTTATTTGAAAGTCTAACCTTGTTAGCTGTAGGGATACTCATACCACACAATGAAAGGTATTGATCTAAACAAATATAGTGGATTTCTGGATATTCTAATAATAGCTCTATTGATTTAGCTTTTACTTGAGCACATATTATATTACATGATTCAATTTTTCTTATAACTGTACCCCGATAGGAGTTTATTTTTTTAGAAATTGAATCTGGGAAGTTTCTATATTTTATTAAAATTCTATATTCATTAATACTACTAGATGCTAAAAGACTTTTAAGATTAGGATCTAGTTTTTTAGTTGAAGAAAACATAAAAAACTCCTAAAATTATTCACATTACTATAATATATGAATTAGGAGCTTTTTGTTAATGTAATATAAATTAAATATATGAATAAAAAAAGCATTAGATGTTATTATGGATCATCTGAATGCTTTAAATAATTAATATATAAATGAATTAAAAATTTCTTCTTCTGAATAACCTAAAGTAATACCTAAACTTAATACATCTTCAAGGAGAGTGAAAAAGTGATCATTAGAAGGTGATATTATTAAGTCGTTTATATCGATATATAGGTTTAAAAATTGATCGCTTAAGCAGTAATCGTTAGGTCTAAGCACTACTTCGTAACTATCAATATAATGCTTATCAATACCTAGATTAATTACATGTGCAAGAAAATCTGCATACTTAATAAACACAGTTTCTTTGCTTAAATTTAAGCCGTCGTCTATCCAGTATTTATAACACTTAGTTTCTTCTGCTAATGAACTTAATTTAACCTGCAGTTCAAGATGCTTTCTCGCCCAAAGCTTATATTGTGAGAGATTCTGATTAATTAAGATTTCATGCCTTTTTTCTTTTTGTAATTCCACAATTGGTAAAATGTTCATAAGTGTCCTCCCCGTCTACTAGGATTAATATAATATATTTTACAGAAATAATTAAATCTTGAAAAGTGGAGTAAACGAATACAAAAAAATAAAGTTTAAAATTCTATTGCTACAAATCTCAATATAAAAAAGAGCAACTAAAAAATATAGCGCTCTTTTTAATATAAAAAATTATTAAATTGTTTTTAAAGGGTATGTTTGAATTAATGTTTCTCTTCGATTATTGGATATTTTCCAAAGTTCTAATCTATTAACCTTTAAAGTTGAAATACTAGGTTTATATTCAATTTCTGTGTCAAACTTTTTATTATCTCTATTAATATAGTTAATATTAGCTAGAGAAAGGTGAAGATCAGTATTATCATTTTTTACATTAAAACCATGTAGTTTAAGATTATCGCCAATCAGTCGATCTAATTTTTTGATATATCCAATTTTTTCGATTTTTAAGTTGAGAGTTTTATTTGAGTCGCAAAGAGTTATAGTTGATGACAGCTCTACTTTAAAGTTTTTATATGGTTTTAAAATTTTATCCATAACAGTATTAAGTTTATCTATATTAGGATTCTCTATTACCTCTAAAGGAATATAAGGAATTGGAGAGTTTCTGTTTGCTCTATACTTTTTAGATAAACTTCTTTGAATTGGGCTTAAATTTTTATAAGATACATCATCAAATAATGCTACCAAATAATATTTCATGTTATAACCTCACAAGTTAAATTTTGTATAATACGTTTATATTAAATTATATCATACATGAGCTTAAATTGACAATTTGTATATTTCAGCAATATCTTATGGTAAACTTAAAAAATAAGGAGTTTTGGAAGAAAAAAACGCTATTAACTCATACATACTTTATGATATAATCAATAGTGTTGACCAAAAATTTGTAAGACAAACAAAGAAAATTTGCCTTATGAAACAAAAATTGGATAATTTTTTATATTATAGGATAGATTAATATATATATAAATTTGGATAAGGGTGAATAGGATGGAAACATTAATTATTAATGGAGGCAAAGTATTGCAAGGTTCTGTAGAAATTAACGGAGCAAAAAATGCAGCTGTTGCTATTTTGCCAGCAGCTATTTTAGCTGCTGAAGGTAAATGTATTATTGATAATATACCAGATATAGAAGATGTACATTGCCTAGAAAGAATATTAACTAGTTTAGGATGTAGAGTAAGTAAAATAAATAGTAATACTTTAGAAATAGACGCTTCAGATATAACAACTGTAAATGCTTGTACTGAAGATGTAAGAAGAATGAGAGCATCATATTATTTCATTGGTGCTTTACTAACTAGATTTAAAAAAGCTAGAGTTGAATTACCAGGCGGATGTCCTATAGGGGTAAGACCTATAGATCAACATATAAAGGGATTCGAAGCCTTAGGAGCTAAAGTAACAATAGAGCATGGAGCTGTAAGCGTTGAGGCAGAAGAGCTACATGCAGCTAATATATTCTTTGATGTAGTTTCTGTAGGCGCAACAATAAATGTTATGATTGCAGCAACTATGGCTGAAGGAACAACTATATTAGAAAATGTAGCAAAGGAACCTCATGTAGTTGACGTTGCTAACTTCTTAAACACTATGGGAGCAGACGTAAAAGGTGCTGGTACAGATGTTATAAGAGTTAGAGGTGTTAAAAAGCTAGTTGGATGTAATTACAGTGTTATACCTGATCAAATAGAAGCAGGAACATTTATGATAGCTGCTGCAGCTACAAAAGGAGATATAACTGTAAAAAATGTAATTCCAAAGCACTTAGAATCAATTTCAGCAAAACTTATTGAAATGGGTGCGATAGTTGAAGAGGGTGACGACAGCGTAAGAGTAACTGTTGATAAACCGTTAAGAGGGGTAAGTGTAAAAACAGCACCTTATCCAGGATTCCCAACAGATGTACAGCAACCTATGTCAACTTTATTAAGTATTACAGAAGGAAGAAGTTTAATAGCTGAAAGTATATGGGAAAATAGACATAAGCACACAGATGAATTAAAGAAGATGGGTGCTGAAATTAAAGTTGAAGGTAGAACAGCTATAATAGATGGTGTTAGATCATTAAATGGTGCAAAAGTAGCAGCTACAGATTTAAGAGCTGGAGCAGCAATGGTTATAGCTGGATTAGTTGCTAATGGAGAAACTGAAATATCTGAAATTGAGCATATTGATAGAGGATATCCTCATATTGAAGATAAGTTTAGAGCATTAGGAGCAGACATAAGAAGAGTAGTAAAATAAACTTGGGGGAATATTAAATGAAATTTTGCTCATTATATAGTGGAAGTAGTGGAAATAGTATTTTTGTAGGATCTGAAAAAGCTAAAATATTAATAGATGCTGGATTACCTGGAAAGAAAATAGATGAAGCATTAAAACACATTGGGCAAAATCCAAGTGAGATAGATGGAATTTTTATAACACATGAACATATAGATCACATTAAGGGTGTAGGAGTTTTATCAAGAAAATATGATATTCCTATATATGCTCCTCATGATACATGGGTTGCAATGGAAAGCACTATTGGAAAGATAAAAGAGCATAATATAAAGGTAATGGATAGAAGGTCTGTTGTATCTATAAAAGATATGGATATAAAGTCTTTTATCATTCCTCATGATGCTGCAGCTCCGGTTGGATATACTATTAATTTAGATGGAAAAATGGCAAGTGTTGCAACTGATTTTGGAACATTTACTAGGGAGATTGAAGATAGTATAAAAGATTCTGAAGTTATTTTAATAGAGAGTAACTATAATCCACAAATGTTAGATATGGGTCCTTATCCATATAGCTTAAAGCAAAGAATTAAGGAAAGTTACGGACATTTATCTAATGAAGATTGTGGAGAGGCTATTGTTAAGATATTAAAAAATGGTTTAGGAAAAAATATTATATTAGGACATTTAAGTAATACTAATAATACTCCAGATCTTGCAGAGTTAACAGTAAAAGATATATTAACTGCTAATAATATTGAGGTAGGATCAGATGTATTTTTAAGTATGGCTAATAGGCATAATCCTAGCAAAATTATAACTCTATAGAGAATTTAATTTTAAGGAATCGAAGGTGATTAGTATGGAATTAATATATGCATGTGAAGAACATATAGACGAAGCAATGGATGAAGTTATAAATGAAAAAGAAACTTTTCCTGTAATAAATGGAGTTGAGGAAAAGAAATGTAGTTATTGTAATAATCAAGCTAAATATGAAGTAAAAATGATGTAATAATATATATTGAAAAGTGTACATAATATTTAGTATAATTTTTATATAACCGTAAGAGAAGAAAGAGGAGAAATGGATATGAGTTTATATAAACAATGGACAGATATGGTCGTGGAATATGTTAAGACAAAGGGAGAAGCAGCTTTCTGGAATGAGTATACTAAAATAGAAACTGCTATATATAGAGATTTATTAGCTAATAGTAAGGAATCTATAAAAACTACTATTGCTGACTTTGCAAAGAAATATGAAACTTCTGAAGAATTTATAATGGGATTTGTTGATGGAATCAACGATAGCTTAAATAATTCTTATGATTTAGAGGCTTTAACAGCTACTGATGAAATAGTATTAGATATAAATTTAGAAAAATTATACTTCAATATGTTAGAAGCTAAGGCTGAATACTTATATATGTTACCACAATGGGATGCAATATTCTCACAAGAAAAGAGAAAAGAAATTCAAAAAGCATACAGAGAATCTTGTAGCGTAAGAAACGAAAACAAGGTTGGTAGAAATGATGCTTGTCCTTGTGGAAGCGGTAAAAAATACAAGAAGTGTTGTGGAAAATAATTTTAAATTAAAAGAGCTTTGATTTCAAGGCTCTTTTTTTGCTGATTAAGTTAAAAATATATTTAATAGAGTGTCAAATAGTAAAGTTTATAAATAAATTATAAGTAGTTAGAATTGTTAGAATGGAGGACTATATGTTTAATATATTTCCATATATATTTTCAACTACATTGAATGCAGTATCTAACAATCTTGGATTTATAGAAGATATAGTTGATAATATTATAAATAGTGAGTTTATGAATAATTTAATCAGTGAAATAGATAATATGTCGCCAGTAAATATTAATTTTAAGGAGCATAAAAGAGCATATACTTTAGAGTGTTATCTTCCAGGGGTTAAAAAGGAGAACATTGATTTGGAATATGATAATAATTATATAACCCTTAAGGTAAAAAGAAATATGTTCTATACTAATAATAAAAATATAGCAATGGCAGTAATACAATCTGGTGGCGATATAGAAGAGGACTATTATGTAGAAAATGCAGATGAACACAATATACGAGCTGTTTTTAAAAATGATATTTTAAGAGTATTAGTTCCTAAAAATACTTATATAGGAGCAGATACTACTATAATTGACGTTGATAGTTATAAAAATTGAAATATAAGAATTAATATTAAAAGTTAAGTTTATGAAAAGTATTGATAACTTAGGAGGAAAAATAATGAACATAACGGTTATATCTGTAGGAAAATTAAAAGAAAAGTATTTAAAACAAGCAATTGAGGAGTATTCTAAGAGATTAACAAGGTATTGTAAAATTGATATTATAGAGTTACCTGATGAAAAAACTCCTGATAATGCGTCAGAAAAGGAAGAATTACAGATTAAAGATAAAGAGGGACAGCTTATCTTATCTAAGATAAAAGATAATATGTTTGTTGTAGCAATGGATTTAAATGCTAAACAAATGACCTCAGAGGAGTTCTCAAAATTTATTGAGACTCAAGGGGTCATGGGTAACTCTAACATAACTTTTGTTATAGGAGGTAGTTTAGGATTATCTCAAGATGTAATTAGAAGAGCAAATTATAAGGTATGTTTTTCTAAGATGACATTCCCTCATCAATTATTTAGAGTAATGCTATTAGAACAAATTTATAGAGCTTTTAGGATAATGAAAAATGAACCGTACCATAAATAAATGAGGTTTTGGATAGAATTGGATATATAAATGGACGATAGGTGTGCTTTAATTTTTGCAATGAAACTTACAAAAATCTAAAGTTTGAATTTTTGTTGGGTATTTTAATTTTATTTATAGATTCTTCATTTTTCACTACTTGAGAAAATTAGAATTTGTTTTTCAGAATCTGTAGCATTGAAAAAATTTTTAAAATTATATATACTATAATTATACTAAAATATAAGCATAAAAAATATAAATGTAAAGGTGTTGTAAATATGCGCAAAGAGGTAATTTTTAATTA
>OOCW01002374.1_pt1 | contig 10769 bp, 9 predicted proteins | sample 1671201 | NCBI WGS metagenome assembly OOCW01 (sample SAMN06348132, study PRJEB24527) | human gut metagenome | biome: human gut; feature: ankylosing spondylitis patient; material: feces | host: Homo sapiens | place: China | collected 2015-10
TACAGTCTTATAACTATGGCGGTGGCTATGTGGGATATGTGGCAGGAAAAGGAAAAAAACACACTTTTAATCTTGCAGAGAGCTTCGCCCGTGAGAAATCGGGTGGAAAGAAAGTAACCTACACCAACCCGATAGCCGTTGCTAAGAATGGGGGCTGGCGGTATGGCTATGGAAATATGTTCTATGTGGAAGTAGTCAATCAGTATTTAGCAGTTCCGCAGGTATCGGGAGAACTGGCACAAAAGGTAATGAATGAAGCGTTGAAATATCAAGGCTGGAAGTATGTGTATGGTGGCAGTAACCCGAATACTTCCTTTGATTGTTCGGGATTGACGCAATGGTGCTATGGAAAAGCTGGTATCTCCTTACCGAGAACAGCACAAGCACAGTATGACGCAACCCAACATCTGCCACTCTCGCAGGCAAAAGCAGGCGATTTGGTGTTTTTCCATTCCACCTATAACGCTGGTTCGTATGTAACACACGTCGGTATTCTTGTTTCGCCGACACAGATGTACCACGCAGGCGACCCGATAGGATATGCAGACCTAAGTAGTAGTTACTGGCAACAGCACTTAATCGGTGCAGGACGAGTAAAACAATAGAAAGGACTTGAAAAATATGTTTAAGAAGAATAAGAAACAGACAGAAACTATCAAAGAACCAAAAGAAAAAAAGGTGCGTACTGTCAAGGTAGGCACACATAAGAAAACCGTGATTGCGTTGTGGGTGGTGCTTGTCGCAAGCGTGAGCTTTGGGGTGTATAAGAATTTTACGGCTATCGACCAGCACACCACCCATGAAAAAGAAATCATTGAACTTTGCTTGCAGGACACCAACGGGATAGAAAATTTCGTGAAAAACTTTGCGAAGTCCTATTACACATGGGATAACAGCAAAGAAGCTATCGAAGCAAGGACGCAGGCAATCAGCGGTTATCTGACAAAGGAATTGCAGGACTTAAATGTAGACACCATTAGAACCGATATACCGACCAGCTCCACGGTTACAGATGTGATTGTATGGCATATCGAGCAATCGGGAGCGGACACTTTTTCTGCTACCTACGAAGTAGATCAGCAGATAAAAGAGGGAGAACAGACAAGCAATGTGAAAGCAACCTATACTGTAAAAGTCTATGTGGACGCAGACGGGGATATGGTAATCGTTCAAAACCCTACCCTTGCACCAGCAGTTGAAAAATCAGACTATGAGCCTAAGACACCAGAAGCAGACGCAAGCGTGGACGCTGATACGGTAAATGACGCTACCGCTTTTCTGGAAACATTCTTTAAGCTGTACCCAACAGCGACGGAAAAAGAGCTTGCTTACTATGTATTGGGAAATGTGATTGAACCTATCGGCAGGGACTACCTTTATTCTGAACTGGTAAACCCTATCTTTATAAAGGACGGCGACAATGTGAAAGTCAAGGTTGCGGTAAAATTCATTGATAATCAGACAAAAGCGACGCAGGTATCGCAGTATGAGCTTGTGCTACATAAGGATAGTAACTGGAAGATTGTAGGATAAATGATATAGCGTGCATTTCCTATCAGATTTGCACGCTTTTACAAAACGACAAGAAAACTGTGCAAAAATATTGACTTGTAATGACCGAATGCTATAATATAAATGACAAGTGTACTTGGTATTATTTGAAGGGAGCGTTATATAATGGATAAAGAAAAAATACTATCACAAAACAAAAAAGAGAATCTATATCTTGATGAATACGAAAAACATATTAAACTTCAAGGGAAATCTTTTGGCTTAATGTTTGTTTTATTTATCTGCATTTTAATTCTTTTCATTAAAGCAGTTTGTAAAGAACCTTACTATGACATAATGACAATTATTGGGTCTGTGGCATTTGGCTCTATGGGTTATGAAGCACATATTTCAAAAAATAAATCCAAATTTGTTATTGCTTTATTCTTTTTTCTATTTATGGGGTATTACTTTTATAAATTTTTAATGGTAGGTTTATAGAATGGACGAACATTTAATTTTGCGAAACAGATTAAAAACTGTACGAAAAGAAAAAAAATTATCACAAACAGAATTAGCTGAACTAGTCGGGGTTTCTCGGAATACAGTTAGTTCTATTGAAACTGGACAATTTAATCCAACAGCAAAATTGGCATTAGTGCTTTGTATAGCTTTAGATAAAAAATTTGAAGAATTATTTTATTTTGATTAAAGGAGAGAACGATTATGGAATTAGAGGAATTGATTGTTGAAATAGTTATAGGATTGTTTTTACTTTTTACATCTTATCAAATAGGTATAAAAGAGAATATTACTTTATTACATGGTTATCATTATACACAACTTGACCCTAAAGATAAAAAGGTGTTTACAAAAAAAAAAATACATTTCTGTATATTGTGATCGCAGTGCTTGTCATCGCCCTGGCAGGACTTGGTGCACTGAATGTCCGCTCCCTGGACAAGCTTGCTTCTCTCCAGACAAAAGTTAACAAGCTGCAGAAAAGTGTGCAGGAGGTTTCTGATTCTGCCGCTGAGCTCAGCAGCAAAGCCGATCAGCTGGATGCTCTTTATCCTGATGATCCTACCGTTTCCAGCGCTGCTGCCGCAGCATCTTCAGCTGAAGTCCAGGGTCCTTCCGTACAGGAAGAATCCACAGATGCATCTGCAGCTTCCGATTCTTCCGAATCTTCCGGCAGCAAGGACAGTTCTTCTTCCACTCAGGAAGAAGGAACACTTTCCCCATCCAGCGGAGGCACTTTCACAGACAATTCCGACTCCAGTATGGACAACCTTCTGAACCAGGTACAGTCCCTTCTTCCCACCGATAACGGAACCTGGTCCGTGTATGTATGCAACCTTGCAAAAAATACCGAGGGAGCCATCAATGACCAGCAGATGCAGGCTGCCAGCCTGATCAAGCTCTATATCATGGGTGCCGTATACGAAGATTATGACAGTCTTTCCTCCAAATACAGCAAAGATGCCCTGGACAATGCGCTGAATTCCATGATCACCGTCAGTGACAACGATGCAGCCAATACCCTTGTCAACTACCTCGGCGGCGGTGATGATGCAGCCGGAATGGCACGTGTGAACAAATTCTGCCAGGATCATGGATACACCAGCACATCCATGGGACGTCTTCTTCTTGCAGATAATTCCAACGGAGATAACTACACTTCTGCAAAAGACTGCGGAAAATTCCTGAAGACCATCTACCAGATCGACAAGGGTACTGCTACCGACAATAATGCCACACTTGCAGGAGCGGAATACATGTACCACCTCCTGAAAATGCAGACCAGAAAAAACAAGATCCCGGCTCAGATGCCTTCCGATGTAAAGGTTGCCAACAAGACCGGTGAACTGGACACCGTAGAAAATGATGCCGGTATCATCTATGACACAGCCAAGGGAATCGACCTGGTAGTCTGCTTTATGTCACAGGATCTTAACGACACCACAGCCGCACAGAACACCATCGCACAGGACAGCCGTGCGATCTATGGATACTATAACGAATAACAAAAGAAAATATCTTTATATTATATTGGTAAGGAAAACATCATGAATCAGACAAAAGAGAAAAAAACAAGATACTTATTATGGCCTGCGCTGCTGCTTCTGCTTCTTCTGCTGGCGCCGGGCAACATTGTCCGTGTGCAGGCTGCCTCTGACCAGACTGCTGTCCAGCTGAAACTCAGTCAGGGTATCCGCCGCTATGATTATGCTTACCAGGTCCTTGATCTGGTAAATCAGGAACGTGCCAAAAAGAACCGGAATCCTGTCACTATGGATAAGAACCTTCTGGAATGCGCCATGACCAGAGCAGAAGAACTGACCGTTTACGCCAGTCATACCCGTCCCAATGGTTCCATCTGTTTTTCAGCCTTTCCTTATTTTGAGGATCCAAGTGAAAATCTTGCGATCAACCAGGGAACTCCTGAAGAAGTTATGGAATCATGGATCGAATCTTCCGGACATTACACGAACATCATGAATTCCAAAAATGTTTCTGCCGGAATCGGCTGCTACTCACAGAACGGTCATCTCTACTGGATCCAGTGCTTTTCTTCTCACGCAGCAGAAACCTGCACACAGCCTGCCAACCAGAATGTCTCCCCTGTTCTTTCCGTGCTTCCACGCCTGGTGAATATCCATTTTAATGTATCTTCTCCTGTAAAATTCACAGAAGAACAGAAGACTCTGACCATTTATGCAACCTGTAACGGATTCAGCTATATGAGTTCCAGCCTCGACCCGTCTTCTTTTACATGGTCAACAGGTGATCCATCTGTTGCTACTGTGGATCAGAGTGGTGTGATCCGGCTGAAAAGTAAAGGAAACACAACAGTTACCGCAACACTGAAATCCTGCCCTGACAAAATACTGACTGCAGATCTCAATGCCTACTATGATCTGGAAGATTCCAAAGAAACATCCCTGACCTATACAGGTTCCTGGAAGTATACCGGAAAGCCTATTACTTTTTCCCCTGTACTTAAGTTTCATGACCGCACACTGACTGAGGGAAAAGATTACACTCTGTCTTTCTCCAACAATCAGAACAGCGGTGTGGGAACTTTCACGATCACAGGTCTTGGCCTTTATTCCGGAACTCTGACGAATAATTTCGGTATCTGGCAGATCAATCTCTCTCAGGCAGAAATTGCTTTTTCCCAGTCCTCCTATCTGTATACCGGAACTCCACTGACCCCGAAGCCAACCGTCACATGGAATGGTATAACCCTGACAGAAAATGTAGATTATACACTCTCCTGGCATAACAATGCCCAACAGGGAAACGCTTATGTTACTGTCTCCGGTAAGGGAAATTTCACCGGTGAAACAAATAAATCTTTCTACATCGATCTTACCCCGATCACAGAAGCTGAGATCGGTGATATCCCGGATTATGAATATGCTCCTGGCAAAGAATTCAAGCCGGAGCCAACGGTCACATTAAATGGTGTTACTTTAAAGAAAGATGTTGATTATACCCTTTCTTATTTTGATAACACCATGGCAAGTTCCAGAACCAACAGACCTCGTGTCCATATAACCGGTATCGGCATTTACAGAAGCGGTTTTTCCAAATACTTCACCATCAATCCACTGAAGCTCTCCGGCGAGACGATCGAACTTCCGGATACTAATTGTGGAAATGGATCTGTAACCACTTTCCTGCGGAATCATCTTGTGATCACCTATAATGGCGTACAGCTGACCTCCGACGATTACTCGATCACTTCCCTGCGCTGTTCTGCCGGCAATGAAATCCTTGGTTTTTCTATTTCCTACAAGCAGAATTATTCCGGAACGAGGCAGATGACATCTGTAAAACGCTGTGATCTTTCGGACATTCCGGAACAGATTTTCAGTGGTAATGCAGTAACGCCGAAACCGACTGTAAAATACGGCTCTGCTACACTTCAGGAAGGTACCGATTATGTCCTTTCCTGGGCGGATAACACAAAGACTGGTACCGGATCTGTAACTGTCACCGGAATCAATAAATATTTTGCAAGCCAGACCCTGACCTTTAAAATATCCGCTCCGGCACCGACAGTTACGCCAACTCCGAAACCAACCAACACTCCAACTCCGAAACCAACCAGCACTCCGGCTCCAAAGCCTTCCGGTACTCCGGCTCCGGCGGTTGTGAAATTAACAGCGCCGGCAATCAAGGCTTCCACATCCTGGAACAGCTGTACACTCCGCTGGAACCGTATAAACAATGCCCGGAGCTATATTCTCTACAGAAAAACAAATTCCGGAAAATACGTAAAGCTCAAAACTTTAAACGCAAATACTACTGCATACAAAGACACAAAGATCACCATCGGAAATAAATATTCTTACGTGATCCGTGCAAGCCGAAAAACATCCTCCGGTTATATCTACAGTCCAACTTCCAAAGCAGTGACCGTGAAACCGAATCTGCTCCGTCCGTCCACAAAGCTTAAAACCCTCAAAGGAAAACAGATACTTTCCTGGAAAAAAGTTCCCGGAGCAACCGGCTATGTCCTCTATCAGAAAAAAGGAAACGGCTCCTTCAAAAAAGTAAAAACCGTTTCCGCCAGAAACTTAAATTATACATTTAAAACATCAAAGAACACCACATACAGTTACAGAGTGGTTCCATACCGTACTATAAACAGAAAAGCAAAGACAGGACCTGCAAGTGCGGTAAAAACCGGAAAAGCAAGATAACAGCGGATAAGCGGGCAGTCAGGCCAGGCAAATGGTCGAACCAGTCATCCGCATTCAGTAAAAAAGGATGATGCGCAAGCACAATACGCATCATCCTTTTTTCAATTCTTTTCTTCTCCCTCTTCATAGGATTTTTCCCAAATCTCGGAAAATACTGCCAGCGGACAGTCTGTCAGCAGGCACATCAGAAGAAAGCATTCATATGGGTTCACTATGTAGATCTCACTCATTTCACAGCGGGCCAGGATTTCCTGGATCTCCTCCAGAAAATGGCGGTATCTTGTATACGGATCATCATCTGCCATCTCCTGAGAGATCACAAAAAACTCCAGCGTGATCAGATCGAACCGCTCCACCGGAAATTTATGGTTCAGGATATTGTTGATCCTCTGGCGGCTGAAGCGCTTCTGGCTGAAATGTTTTGCCAGAATGGATGCGGACATCTTTTTGAGATTTCCCATTTTATTAATAGGAATCCCGCTGCAGATAACCTTTTCCAGATCCGAAGCACTGATATTCTCAGGCTTCCAGATCTTTTTGCCACCGTTTTCTTCCTCATCTTCCTGATACATGGCTGCAATGATCTTCTTTGCCCGCTCCAGAAGGACCATAAATTCCTGAAAAGCCTGGCTCTTCTCTGATTTCGGATCATCATGTCTTCCTTTCAGAAAAGCCAGATATTCCAGAAGTTTTTCTTCACTGTCCAGACAAAGCCCTGTGCCATACACGATCTCTCCGGTCTTTTTTTCCACCGGAGTCATCTGTTTGTAGGTTTCTTTATATTCCTCCGCTTTATAATAGCCAAGATGATTCCGATAGCAATACCAGTAGATCACTTCTTCCGGATTATGAAAATCAAAATCCTGCTCACGAAGCACCCGGGTCAGAAAATCTGAAACATCCTCTGTACTCATCCGAAGTCCGAACCCCAGAAGAAAAACTGTTTCACGCTTCACAGATGCCTGAGTCAGCCAGTTATTCACCAGAGAACTCAGCTTGGCTGATGTAGGTGACATGGATTTCGGTGTGTAGGTTTCCTTGAAGGATTCCACAACGATCTCCCTGTAGACTTCCTGCGGCACCTGGGAAAAAGGCTCCTCAAGCTCTGCACGCTCATACACATATCGTTTCAGATAGTCACCAAAGGAAACCAGTTCCATCTCCTTGTAAAGATAATGAAAAATAACATCTGCATCCTCATCCTCAAAGGAATCCAGACTGACAACCTGGCGGAACTTCTGTGCCGCCTTTCTTGTAAATTCAAAGTCCTTCACTGAATCGAAGGCAACTGTCTGTTCAAAATCAAGATCCTGCATTCGATTTCTCATCACAAATTTTCTCCTTATCCCTTTTCTTACTCCCCGGGTTTATTACCGTCCGGTACTGTGGCGTTCTGCCCAGCGTTTGAGAAGATTTTTTTCTTCATAGCCGCTGATCTGTGCAAGGACCAGTGTCACATTATCTCTGCCGCCTCTTTCCAGTGCCTGTTCCAGGATCTTACCTACTTTTTCTTCTGCGGTTTCTGTCCCGTCAAGGATCTTCTGAAGCTCCTGATCAGAAAGCATGTCTGTCACTCCATCTGAACAGATCAGATACGAGCTTCCCGGCTGATAACCGATCTCCACGATAGAAGGCTCCAGTGCCATGTTTTCTTCCTGGAAGCCCAGATACTGCGTCAGCGGGGCTTTTCCCAGCATTTTTCCACTGATCACATGGTCCGTGGAAATCTGCTGGAGCTTCCCCTGAAAATGACGGTAGATACGGCTATCCCCAAGGTTGCAGGCATAGATCGCCTTTTCACTGAAAGACAAAAGTGCCATGGTTGTTCCCATGCTTCTGATACAGTTTTCATTGCTGTAGCGACATACTGCCTCATTCATATTTTCGCAGGCTCCTGTCAGAAAAACCACAGGCTCTTTTTTCAGGGTCTTTTTGTTTTCTTCATAGAAGCCTCCCAGCGCTTCCACAGCTGCAGAAGCTGCCATTTCACCGCAGCTTTCTCCGCCCATGCCGTCAAAAACGGCCAACATTGGAAGCTGCCAGTGCTGTGTATGACCTGCCAGGATCCCGTCAACCCCCTGGTTGTGCACCGGCAGACGCACTCCGCAGCACCAGAAATTATCCTCATTATTTGTCCTCACCTTTCCGGTGTGACATGTATACGCATAATCAATCTGATAGGCCATTCTTTTTCCTTTCGTAAAACCCCTTCGACATTACTGCTGAAGCTCCACTACAGAATTACTCCAGTATTTGTCTCCCAGTTCTACATATTTGTCATTATCGCTCTCTTTATCATGAACCCTGCCATCTGCATCGATCCATCGGATCAGAAGGCCATCCTGATAATAAAAATACTGCTTCTCATCTCCGTCCCATACATAAGTATAAAACATCTGCTCGCCCCAGTAAAAATATTCCTCATAAACGCCATCTGCGGAACTGCCGGGATATACAAGCACTTTGGCAATCTCTCCTGATCCGTTATAAAAACGCAGGCGATCCCCCTCTGTGCCTTCACGTCTATAACCGTCCAGAGCATTTTCTATGGTTGTCGCATGGTCACGTATCGTTTCCATTGCCTGCGCGAAGCTTTTATCCGAATTGTCTGCAGTACCGAAATTTCCTTTGTTCAGATCATCAGAATCATCAGAATCTGTATACGAAGGCTCTCCATTATCCGCAGGTTTCCGTATCGTTCGTACCGCAAGGATCCCGCCGATCAGCACAACAAGGATCCCGGCAGTTATGAGCATTCTGAAAATACCTTTCCGCCTCTTTCTGTCATCGGTTTTTCCGCCATTCTCTGGCACAGATTCCTCCCACTCCTGGAGATTCTGGTCACGGTCGTCTTCCAGATCTGTGATAGAGGTAACTCTGGGCTTCACAGCTCCGGTTTTTCTTATACCAGGATCTGACTGAGGGGAACGTCCTGATGGATAACCGGACCGGCTATCTTTTTCGGATGCAGTTTTTCCGGATGCAGTTTTCTGAGGCTTCTGTATTGTGCTCTGAGCCTTTGGCGTATTCCGGGCAGCATTTTTTACTATTTCTCCGGATATCGGTTTCTCCGGCTGTACGGATACCGGCGCAGGATTTCTACGTGCCTGACGGATCGCATTCGTATTCAGCTGACTTGTTCTTGCCAGCTGTCTGGCGGCACCCTCCTGGAGAAACTTCGGCATGGACTCCGGAACAGGTCTTTCCTCCACTGGTTTCTGTTTCTCATAAACTCCCTGTTCTCTGTTTGCCGCTCCATACCGGATTTCTTCCAGTGCTTCCCGAAATTTATCAGGAGTCTGATATCGTTCTTTTGCATCATAGGCACAGGCTTTTAAGATAACGGAGCCGAAAGCCTCTCCTGCATCCACAGGTGGTGGCGGTGTTTCGCCTGACATCCTCCTCGTGAGTGCGTTTTCCTTATCTCTATATGTGATCAGTTGTTTTTCAAGATTCAGAAACGGAAGTCTGTTATGATTCATCAGTTTATATAACACCAGGCCAAGTGCATAAATGTCCACCCTGCTGTCGTACTGTTCTCCCCTGTACATCTCCGGCGCCATATAAGAATAAGTTCCCTTTTTGGAAAGGGTACTCATGGTTTTTTCCAGTTCTCTGGCGATTCCAAAGTCCCCCAGCTTGAAATCCCCGAACCTGGATACAAAAATATTCTCAGGTTTGATATCCCTGTGGATGATGTGAAGCTGCCCACAGTATTCCAGTGATCTGCAAAGATCGATACCTAGCTTCATCACTTCTTTTTCTGTGAGATTTTTTCCCGCATAATATTCCATGAAGCTTGTGAGATATTCCATGCGGATAAAAATATCCCATCCGATCTCGTCCAGATATTCCATCACCTTGTAATCTTCTACAGATACAATATGGGAATTTCCCCGGAAATACTCCATGGTGCTTACTTCCTGAATGCACTCCTCCACCAGATTTTCAAAATAACCGCGGACAGATTTTTCATCACCGGATTCTGAGCGCACACTGTCCAGCTCCCCTTTACTGGCGGGGATTGTGATTATCTTAATTGCCGAGTAAAAAGAACGTCCCTTCTCAGTTCTCTGAGCTTTATACACTCTTCCAAAAGAGCCTTCCCCGATCTTGCTTACGATCTTCCATTCCGGCCACGGGGAAATTGGCAGTTCCTTGTCCATCGCAATCCCTCCTCTCTCAGAAAATCCCTGCTTATAAACAGAAATCTCCCTCCGGATTTCCGGGGGGAGATTTATTTATATTAGCAAGGTATATCGACTTATTCTTCTACCGGTGCAGTTTCCTCTGCTGTCTCTTCAACAGCAATGGTCTCTTCCGCCGGAGCAGTCTCAGTCTTCTCTTCCTCTACGGAAATTTCCTCTGTATCCTCAGGCTCCTCGGAAGCTGTTTTTACTTCCGGCATTCCTGTGTCAAGACTGATCTCACTGTAACGCTTCATACCTGTACCTGCAGGAATCAGCTTACCGATGATAACGTTCTCTTTCAGACCGATCAGCGGATCGACCTTACCTTTGATAGCAGCCTCTGTCAGGACTTTTGTTGTTTCCTGGAAGGATG
>OOCW01002375.1_pt1 | contig 10769 bp, 11 predicted proteins | sample 1671201 | NCBI WGS metagenome assembly OOCW01 (sample SAMN06348132, study PRJEB24527) | human gut metagenome | biome: human gut; feature: ankylosing spondylitis patient; material: feces | host: Homo sapiens | place: China | collected 2015-10
TAGGTATTTAGTAAAGGAGAAACAGGAATTATAAGCTAAAAAGTAGGGTGAATTAGCTTTAATTTTATTGATTTACAGGGGGATTTGAATATAATATGCTGATATAGAAATGATTTAGGGCAAGTAGATACAGGAGAAAAGGGGAAAGATAATGATTGCACTTTGTATGTTTTTGGTTGCGGGGATTTTTTTGGGTGTTTGGGATATTTTGAAGAAGGTGGCCTTGAAGGATGAAGAGGTTATTTCGGTTTTAACGGCTTATAGCATTTTATCTTTTGTGTTGGTGTGTTATGAGATGCGAAATGCGGTACTTATTAGTGGGGGGACAATTTTTTTATTGGCAGTTAAGAGTTTAATTATTTATGTGGGATGGAACTTGATGTTTTTAGCTATTCAGAAGCTGCCTATTAGTGTGATTACACCTTTTAATACAGTAACGCCATTGTTCTCAATTATATTAGGGATTATTGTTTTAGGGGAAATGCTTAGGCCTATGCAATGGGTAGGTATTGCTATTATGTTTGTGGCTTATTACTTTATTAGTAAGGTTGGTAAATTTGAGGTAACACATATCTTTAGAAATAAGTATTTTTATTATATGGTCATTGGTTCAATTTTTAATGCCATTACAAGTTTGATTGATAAAATAGCCATAGGTCAGGTGACAGATGCGTTAATAGCTAGGGGAATGGCAGCTAGTTTGACCAGTTCCATTGTACAAGTTTGGTTTTTGTTCTTTATGATGCTGTTTTATTTGGCAACTTATTTAGGGCGTAAGTATGTGAAGAAAGAGGCGCTTAAGTTAAAGTGGAGTTGGAGCATTTTGGGCATGAGTGTATGCATTATTTTGGCGGATCGTATTTATTTTGCAGGGCTGAATATGCCGAATACACCGATTTCTATTGCTATGCCACTACGTAGTGTGTCCATTGTGGTATCAGTACTCATAGGAGGACTGATTTTTAAAGAGCCTAACCTTAAGAAAAAATTGTTATGTACAGCAATTTTAATATTAGGGATTGCCATGTTATTTGTATAGGTTTAGGGGCAAGGAAAGTCATAAATAAAGGGAAGTAAAAAATTTATAATAAGTGAATAATATTAAGTGATATAGGATATACTTAAAACGAGGGTTACAGAAGGGACAAAACACTAAGAATTGCTTAGTGTTTTTGTCTCTTTTTTATTTTTGCTGTGTTAGATCCAGTTTATTGAACCCTGTACCATTTACCGGTTGCTTCATTTTTTTTTAAGGCCAAATAATAGCCACCGTTGCCGTGATAAACATATATTTCGGTATCTTCTGCATCCAATTTTAGTGTAAATTCATTTTTAGCACCAAGAGGGCTATTAAAGCCTCCCCATGTTGAATAAAACTTTAGATAATGTGGTCTCGCATTGCCTCCTTTATCTGTGTAACCTCTGATAAATCCCATAGGTGATCCGACATTTACCTTGAAAGTTAGCTCACTGCCATCCTCTGAAACAGAAAAGTCATCTGAAATATATGCGGTTGTTTGAACTGTAAAGCCAAGTGCGATTATCACCGCACCTATAGTATTTTAAAAGTATTAATTTTATATGGGAAGAACTAAAAAAGACAAACAGATTTTGAAGTGTATACTTCAGAAACTGTTTGTCTTTGGTATAAAGTTACTAATGCAGAGACTTAGCAACCTGTAAGTTCTTTTGTTAAATCTCCAAGGTCACCTAATGAAAAGGTAACTGAAGGGCTGCCCATGTATTGGGCTTCTGCTAGGGAAGCATTTAAAATGTCTTCTACAGAGTTATAAGGAGACTTGCCATATTTATTTGCAAAGCCTTCTATGACTTCAAATAGAGAATCATCTTTGCCAGCTTTTGCAGTTGGACAAAGTAAATCCATTGTATCTTTGAGTTCGTTTTGTAACGGTGCGAGTGTCTTAGATAAATTTAAAGCCAGTTTTGCCATGATTTTGTCGCCCCCTCTTATAAATTGTACTTAAATCGTTTATTTGATTTTATTATAGCACAATAAGGGGAGAAAAAAAGAGATTATTCGTAGTTTTTACCGAATTTCGCATCAGCTTCGATTAAAGCCATAATGTCAGCAAATGTAGCTGTGCTTTCCCCAGCTTTTTTAGATGTAGCTTTAGATGTAGCTGCTTTGAGCTGATCTTTAGAAACTTTGAATTTAGCTGGAGCTTTAGGTGCTTCATTTTTAGTAGCCTCATTTTTAGCAGTTTTAGGACCTTTGTTTTTCTTTTTATCACTGTTGAAGCCTTTTGGATATTTGTTACGAGAGTTTGCTTTAGGCTCAGCAGCTTTAGCTTTTTTAGGAGCTTCAGCTTTGATAATTTCACCTGAATCTAAACGTTTGATATTGCCTTTAACAAGTGTAATTGGTGCGAATTTAATGTTGTATTCACGTTCGTAAATACGAATTGCCCCAAGTTCTTTTGGTGATGTAATACAAACTGATGTACCACTAGCGATGCCGCGGGCTGTACGTCCTGCGCGGTGAAGGTAATCTTGCGCTGTAAGTGGCATATCAAAGTGGAAGACATGTGTAATGTCTGGCACATCAAGTCCACGGGCAGAAAGGTCAGAAGAAATGAGAAGTTGTACTTCACCTTTTTTGAAACGCATTAAAGCATTTTTACGTTCTTCTTTAGAAACTTTCCCTGAAATAGAAGCGATTTTGTAACCGTGGTAAGTAAGTTTTTCAAGGATTGTTGTCACATCTGTATTTTGACTTACAAAAATTAAAGCTTTCTCTACTTTTGTAGCTAAGAGTAATTTCTTAAGTAATTCAAATTTATCTCTTTTCTCACCTACAATGTACATATGTTCAATGTTTGGATTAAGAGATGTTTTAGGTGCCATTTGAATAATTGTTGGTGCTGGCATAAATGTTTTTGCCACTTCTAAAGTTTGTTTTGTAATAGAAGCAGAGAAGATGCAAAGTTGACGCTCACTTCTTGTCATATGGAGTAAACGTTTGATTGTACCGGCTTGGTTTTGGCCAAGTAAGTTATCCGCTTCATCTAAAACTACAGTTTTAATAGTATGTGCTGTAATTTTTTTGCGTTCCATAAGATCCAGGACACGTCCAGCAGATCCAACGATGATATGTGGTTTGTTTTTAAGCTTTTTGATTTGTGTTTCGATGTTAACTTCTCCCATGATAGGTTGTGAAGTCACTGGAATACCACTATTTTGTGCTAAGAGTCTAATTTGCTCATGGATTTGCATCACAAGTTCATGAGTTGGTGCAAGGATGATGGCTTGCATTTCATTTTTAGTAACATCTATTTTTTCAAATAAAGGGAGCACGAAAGCAAGAGTTTTACCACTACCTGTATAGGATTCAGCAATGATATCATAACCTTCTATAAAAGCAGGAAGTGTACGCGCCTGAATAGGAGTAGGTGCTGTAATATTTTGTGCTTTAAGTCCTTCAATAACTTTTGGATTTAAATTAAGTGCTGTAAAATCAGTAATCATTATTATCTCCTTACTATAAAGTTTTTACATAAATCTCATTATACAACAATCGGTATTATTAGGCTAGGCGTAACAAATGGTGACAAAATAGTTTATTAAATATATAAAAATTAAAAAAATATAAAATAAGAGTGAGAAAATATGTTAAAATAAGAAAAGATGTACATAAGGAGATGAGCACATGGAACAGGGTACAAAGTATAACAAGATGAAGTATAAAAGAAGAAGAGCTGATAGACGCCTTAGAATACTTTCTAGAATTGTACTAGCAACTTGTATATCAGTAGTATTTATTTTGTGGGTGAGTCTAGGTATTAAAATAAGCAGGGCATGTATAGGTGTAACGAGTCTGAATGCAGAGGGCAAGAAGATACAAGTGAATATTCCTGATTTAACGGAGGAGAAGGTCCACTGTTTATTTGATACGAGCTTTAACTTATTTAAAGCAAGCTGTGTAGAAGGTGAAAATAATTTTATTGCGCCTTATATGACAATGATGACATTAGGCATTCTTGAAAATGGTGCAGCAGGTGAGACTGCTAGTGAGATAGAAACTTATTTAAATGGCTTTACCATGAGTGAAATCAATGAGACTTTTGGTAAATTACAAGAAAAAATAAGTCACTATACAGGTTTTAATTTTCAAGGGAAAAATAGTATTTGGCTGAATCCTACAGAAGATGAACTACCTAAAGATTATTTTTTAAAGGTGAATGCGACTTATTATGGAGCTGATTTGTTTAGAGCAAACTTACATAAATCTTATACAAAGGAGATTATGGAAGAATGGATTGAAAATAATATAGGACATAGTTTACTGATGCCATTAAAGGAAATTGATGAAGCTGCTAATATTTATTTATTAAGTAGTATGAACTTGAAGGCAAACTGGGAAGAGCCTTATGGGGCCAGTGATTTGCTAGGTGGGAAGTTTAAAGTTTCGGATGGTAAGAGTAAACAGGTTCAGTATATGCATTCCAAAGAAAATTATCTTGAAACAGATACAGCAGAAGGTTTTATTAAACCTTTTAAAGGCAAGCAGTGTAGCTTTGTAGCGATTAAACCCACTAACAATCAAAATATTTATGAGTACATACAAGGCTTAGATAGTACAGCATTTAAAAAAATTATACATTCTAAAAGTACACAAAAAGCCACGGTTGCCATTCCTAAATTTACATATGAAGGTACAAAAAGCTTAAAAGAAAGCTTACAAAATGTAGGTGTGAAAGCTGCTTTTGACGCATTAAATGCTGACTTTAGTAAGCTTTATGTAAGTAGTGATGAAACATTTTATATAAGTGATGTGATTCAAAACAATTTCATACAGATTGATGAAGGTGATGGGCAGGTAAAAGATGATAAGGAGCTAGAGGAAACAGCTGCGAAATCCATCCTCTTTGATAGGCCGTTTTTATATGCGGTCATTGATAATGACACCAAATTGCCACTGAGTATGGGAATTGTAGCAGATCCTACTGAATATTAGTACTAACAAAAATGTAACATCTTAAAATAAAAGAAATACGAGGAATTTAAATGAAGTTAACAATTGACACAAATTATTTAAAACTGATGTTAGAAACAATTTTAAAATGTCATAGCCCAAGTGGTTTTTGTTATGATGTGATGGACATTATTGAAGCAGAAGCCCTTCACTGTGGTTATAAATTTGAGAAGACCAATAAAGGGTGTGGGATTATTACAATTCCAGGAGAAAGTACAAAAGAAGTCATTGGTTTATCAGCCCATGTAGATACATTAGGGGCTATGGTACGTTCCATTACACCACAAGGCACCTTAAAGTTTACTTTAGTAGGTGGGCCTATTGCTGCCACATTAGACGGTGAATATTGTAAAATCCGTACAAGAGAAGGCAAGATTTATACAGGCACCTTTTTAAGTACAAGCCCAGCGGCTCATGTGTATACAGATAGTAAAGATAAGCCAAGAACACCGGAGACAATGGAAGTGCGCATTGATGAGATTGTACAAAGCAAAGAAGATGTAGAGAAACTTGGCATTTGTGCAGGGGATTATATTTTCATAGACCCTAAAACAGTGATTACACCAAGTGGCTTTGTAAAATCACGTTTCATTGATGATAAAGGTAGTGTAGCCTGCCTCATGACATTACTGAGACTTTTAAAAGATGAGCAGGTGAAACCTAAATATACAACGAAGATGTTGATCTCAGTTTATGAAGAGGTAGGACATGGGGCAAGTTACATACCAGAAGATATTACAGAAATGATAGCAGTGGATATGGGCTGCATTGGTGAAGATTTAAATTGCACAGAGTTAGACGTTTCAATCTGTGCCAAGGATTCAGGCGGGCCATACGATTACTATATGACAACAAAGCTTGTGCAGCTTGCAAAAGCTAATAAGATTAAACATGTGGTAGATATTTATCCAATGTATGGCTCAGATGTAGGGGCAGCCCTTAGAGGTGGTAATAACATTAGAGGGGCACTTATTGGGCCTGGAGTACATGCTTCTCATGGGATGGAACGCACCCATATTACAGCTTTAGAAAATACGATTCAATTATTATACGCATATTTAACAATCAGGTAAATTATTTGAAAGGTGCTATTGCAAAAGGCTAAATCTCCTATTTATTAACAAGATAAAGTATGTTAGAATATTTAGAAAAATATAGGAGGTTATTATGAATAAAGAAGCATTTTGGCAAGTCATTAGTATGTATAATGAACAAACATTTGGTATACAAATTGCTTTAATGTTACTTTTGGCACTTGCAATAGTACTGACATATACGTGGAAAAAACCATACTTAGCAAAATTTGTATTAGGCACTCTCAACTTATTTATTGGGACTGGATTTTTTGGAATTTATGGGACAGAGCCAATTCAGAAGTTTTTTGCAATGCCTTTATTTACTTTCACTGGTATATTGCTGGCTTATGAAGCAGTGTATCATAAGGAAGATCAGCTTCATAGGCATAAGATTTTACAAAGTATTTTATTTGCATTATATTTAGCCTATCCACTTATTTCTATGCTTTTAGGAAATACCTTCCCGCATATCACCACTTATATTATGCCATGCCCAGTGATGTGCTTAACCATTATTGTTTATGCAGGCTATGAAAAGAAGAATAGACTTTTACTACTTCTTATGACTTTATGGGGGATAACAGGTGTAAAATCATTAGTTTTTGATGTTTATGAGGATTTGATTTTATTGACCTGTGGTATATATGGCGTATACCTTTTAATACAGGAATTTAAAATAAGACATAAGTAAAGTTTGAAAAGGATTATTGACAAATTTTTATATGAGACGTAATATTAATAAATCGATAAATTTCAATATGAGGTAAGACAATGTCAAATAAGTATTTAGAACATGCCAAAGTTTTTAAGGCCTTTTGTGATGAGAATCGCCTCATGATTTTAGAAATGCTTCAAAGCGGAGAGAAATGTGCTTGTCAGTTATTAGATACGTTAAGTATAAGCCAATCTACATTATCTCATCATATGAAAATACTGTGTGATTCAGGTGTTGTGACAAGCCGCAAAGAAGGCAAATGGACTTATTATGCTATTAGTGAAGAAGGGGCAAAAGTTGCAGAAGATTTAGTGAAGCGTTTGACAACTGTATCTGTTACACTGGATACAGATGAATATATATGCTAAAAACCATCTTAGTATGGTTTTTTATATGCTTAACATATCGAAAAAAATAGATGTGTTAAAAGGGTAAGTAAATCATGAGAAAAGATAAGGATGAGGAAGGTAAGGATGAGAAAGATAAGGAGTGTTGTGTGAGGAAATTATGAAAAAAGTTGATTTAACTAAAGGAAATGTAGCTAAGGTGTTACTTATGTTAGCCTTACCTATTATGGGCAGCTCGCTCTTACAATTTACATATAACTTAGTGGATATGCTATGGATTGGACATTTAGGTAGTAAAAGTGTAGCTAGTATTGGTTCTGCCAGTTTCTTTATTAATTTAGGTTCAGCTATTGGGGCTTTAATTGTAACTGGTGCAGGGATTAAAGTAGCCCATGCCATGGGAAGGAAAGACATAGAAAATGTTAAAACTTATATTTATCTAGGCATTATGCTGACAGGTTTAATCGGCGTGCTGTATGCAGGGACGCTCATTGGATTTGGGAAGTCGTTTATTGTGTTTTTAGGACTGAGTGAAGCTGATGTAAGAGAAATGGCTTATGCCTATTTAGCTTGGAGTGCCCCTATGTTAGTACTTTCCAACTTTAATAATTTATTTTCAAGGATTTTTGTAAGTTTAGGCAGTAGCAAAAATGTACTTAAGATTAATACTGTGGGGCTAATGTTAAATATTATATTAGATCCTATTTTTATCTATGTTTTTAAATGGGGGGTAGTGGGAGCTGCAATTGCTTCAATCATTGCCCATCTTATGATGCTTATAAGCTATCTTATTATTGGAAAAACTTTTATAAGTTTTAAAGCAAGAAAAAACATAGATTATAAAAAAGTAAGTGAAATCATTAGACTTGGGACGCCAGTAGCCGTACAAAGAATTTTATTCACAGGGATTAATATATTGTTAGCGAAGATGATTGCACCTTTTGGCGCCGAAGCTGTAGCGGCACAAAAAATTGGTGTGCAAATTGAATCTATCACTTATATGGTGACAGGTGGCTTAAATGGAGCTGTAGCTAGCTTTATAGGTCAAAATTATGGTGCTAAAAAGCATGATCGCATGCGCAGTGGGTACCACATTGCCCTAATGGTGGGAATAATCTATGCAGCAGTAACGCTAATGATTTTCTTAGTATTTCCAGGGCAATTAGTAGGACTGTTTATAAAAGATGCAGCAACTACACATATTGCCATAGATTATCTTAAAGTTATTGCGTATTCACAAATATTCAATGCGATGGAAATGATTGCAACAGGTTATTTCACAGGTATAGGAAAACCTAAAATACCATCATGTGTAAGTGTGGTGTTTACTACTATTCGTTTACCAATGGCTTATGTTTTTACAAAGCATTTAGGTGTAGATGGTATATGGTGGAGTATTACCATTTCAACTATTTTAAAGGGAAGCGTTTTAACAACAATTTATTTAATACGTGGCAAACATTTAGTAAATCATGGGTCTAAAGTAAAATGATGCACTAATATTGTGATTGTCACATTCACAATATAAGAATATATTAATTATTTAATATAGAAACAGTATTATAAATATAAGGTTAAGGATGGAGAAAAAAATGAAGAAGTTAAAAGTTGCTTTTATATGTGTACATAACTCATGTAGAAGTCAAATAGCAGAAGCGTTAGGCAAGAAATTGGCAGGAGATGTATTTGAAAGTTATTCAGCAGGTACAGAGCTTAGACCACAAATTAATCAAGATGCCGTAAGGATTATTAAAAGTCTTTATGATATAGATATGAATGAGACGCAAAAAAGCAAATTATTAGAAGATATTCCAGCTGTAGATATTGTTATTACCATGGGATGTAATGTACAGTGTCCTAATTTGCCATGCCAGCATAGAGAAGATTGGGGACTTGAAGATCCATCTCATCAAGCTGATGAAGCTTTCATTTATACTGCTAAAAAAATCGAAGAAAAAATCTTAGATTTAAAGGCTAGAATTGAAACAAATCAGTTATAAGTTACGTTAAGATTAGCTATAAAAGATAACTTATAAATAGTAAAAAAATTTGTATAATAACCTCTTTTATTAGTCATAATATGTTTGAAATGATATCAAGCTAGAAGGAGCATATTATGAAAGCTAGAATAAAAGAGGTTATTGCAGTTTTTGTAATTTGTCTGATGCTAATTCCAACAGTACTTGTAGTAGCAGCAGAAAATCATATCAACATACAGGCACAAATTGCCCTCAATAAACAGGTACCTAAGAAACTTATTGTGACACCTAAGGAAGTAAATGTTCCTAAAGGAACTAGTGAAGATATTTTCAAAAGTTTATTGGAAGTATCGGTGGTATATAAAGGGACAAAACAAAAAGAAGTGATTACAAACTACGAAACAAACTATGATGAATTTAAAGATACAGTAGGACCACATAGCGTTGTAATTATTTATGAAAAAGAAGGATGCTGTGTTGAAGCAAAAATCTATGTGAATATTATTGAACCTAGTACAGAGCCGGCAGCAGAGCAGTTCCCATACATTAGTGGTTATGAAGACCAGACCTTTAGACCCAATCAACCAGTGACTAGAGAAGAACTTGCCACAATGATGGCAAGACTTTTAACAGATAATAATGTACCAGAGGAAACAAATACAATTCCAGATTTAAATCCAAATCGATATAGTACATCAGCTATTAATTATATAAGAAGGCTTGGACTTATGTCACTTTATTCAGATGGCACCTTTAAGACCAAAAGTCCTGTTACATGGACAGAATTCAATGATATTCTGGGAAAACTAGAACCATATGTAGGCCTTGGTAAGGAAATCAAAACTAAGGCCTCTGGAGATGTCACAAGAGCGGAAGCAGTATTAGTCTTTAATGAACTATTTAATAGAAATTGTACAGACACCACAAATATTGAAAATCCATATACAGACTTAAAAGCAGACGATCCAGCCTACCAAGCAATTCTCTGCGCAAGCGTCAGTAGACAATCTTAGAAAACCAAAAGAAATAATTTTAGAATAGCTCTTTTATATAGCTTTATAAGTGTATGAAACAGGTGTTATTGTACCATCTACACCTTTGCTAAAATGGCTGCGGAGATACTGAATTGAAAAACAAATTCAGACGTCAGTTAAAATAATGTTTATAAAAAATATGTTTACTTTGAGGTAACATCTCGAAAGGAAGATGATTAAACTTATATTTTTAGTATAAAAGTAAACAAATATTAGTTTGAATAAGAATATTGATTAATTTTACTGATTTAAGCTTTCTATGTAGGTTTGATTGAGAAAATGTAGAGGAGTATAATAAATTTTAAGATACATAAGTTAATTAATGTATGAAATCTTTACTTATAGGATATAAATGTAATGATATGTTTATACTTAAGGGGGAGAATTTTATGTTTAAAGAAAACCTTAAAAATTTATTAACTAAATATGGTACTGTAGAGTTAGTTCTTTATGATGATGAGCTAAACTTGTATGCCATGACACTATGTAAAGAGTGTCAATGCGATGTAATAAGGGAGCTAGGTATAAGAGGAACTGGAGTAGAAAATTTAAAAGATATAGTACATTCCTTAGGATATGATTTTATTTCTTTAAAAGAATATTACGAAAAAGGAACCTATGATGA
>OOCW01002378.1_pt1 | contig 10754 bp, 8 predicted proteins | sample 1671201 | NCBI WGS metagenome assembly OOCW01 (sample SAMN06348132, study PRJEB24527) | human gut metagenome | biome: human gut; feature: ankylosing spondylitis patient; material: feces | host: Homo sapiens | place: China | collected 2015-10
AAAGCTGTTTTTCTTTGTCAACTACTTTTTTCAGAAGTTTTTTCTGAGTTTTCGTTGCCGTTTGTCCTCGTCTCAAGGACAAGTAATACTATACCATCTTAAATTTATATGGTCAATACTTTTTTTAAACTTTTTTAGGATTTATTTTATTGTAGTATTAACAATAGTATTTAATCGTAGTTATATACTCATTCATTTAATGTTAATTTTTATATTTTAACTCATGAATTCTTTATTTATATAATTATATATAAGAAATAAAGAGTATTTATTTAATTTCTATGTATAATTTTAGCTATTACTTAACATATTTTTCAAAGATTTTATTAAACAATATAGAGTTTAAGTAGATATTTATACCAAAACCTATAACTGTATAGAAAAATAATATTTGTCCCCAACAACTATTAAATATAGATGTAAGTAATAATGGACTTAAGTTTATCATTACTATAATAATTGTATATGGTAAATTGTCAATTGATATAAGTATAGAGTTTGTTATAGTTTTTATTATAGTATTATCAAATTTTGATATTATAGGAAATACATATATAAGTGCAAATATAAATACTATACTAACTGTAGTAAATATAAATTGTAAAATTATACTTATAGATTTATTTAAAACTAACTTTGATATATGTATATCAAATCCTAATATTAAACCTACTGCTAGCATTATAATCCATACAAATGTACTTATTTTTAAGTTAGATTTAAAGTTTTTTATAAATTCTTGAACTATATATACTCCTTGTTTTTTTACCATCTTTGTTGCTATAGAATATGCGGCTGTAATTGATGCTCCTGCTGTTATAATAGGCAAACAGAATGTTATACACATTAAATTTAATATGACTATGTCAGTTATTTTTCCTAATACACTCCAAAATTTGCTATCGTATCTAAATAAATTTTCCATAAAATTATTCCCCTTGATTAGATATATTAAATAAAACTGCCATAGTTTTATTTATAGCAGTTTTATTTATATTTTTATTAATTTGTTATCGTCACTCCTGTTTCTTTATCAAATATATGAACTTTTTTCATATCGAATCCAAACTTAACTTTATCCCCTACTCTAGCTGGATTTGTTGCTTTTACTCTTGCCGTCATAGGGAACTCTTCGATATTGAAGTATAAGTATACTTCAGATCCAAGTAATTCATATACATTTATAGTTGATTCTATTTCTTGACCTTGGCTTTCTCTTCTTACTTCTGATAAATCATTTACATCTTCTGGACGTATACCTACAGATACAACCTTATTTATATATCCTCCATCAATTAATGCTTTTCCTTTAGCTTCTGTTAACACTAATTCATGATCTCCAATTTTTAATGTAACTTGGCTTCCATTTTGGCACACTTTTGCATCTAAGAAGTTCATTTGAGGAGAACCTATAAATCCTGCTACGAATTTGTTTTGTGGACGGTTATATAAGTTTTGAGGTGTATCAACTTGTTGAACTACACCATCTTTCATAACTACTATTTTTGTTCCAAGAGTCATAGCTTCTGTTTGGTCATGAGTTACATATATCATAGTAGCTCCTAATCTTTCATGTAACTTAGATATTTCAGTACGCATTTGAACTCTTAATTTAGCATCAAGGTTTGATAAAGGTTCATCCATTAAAAAGACTTTTGGCTCACGAACTATTGCTCTACCCATAGCAACCCTTTGTCTTTGTCCCCCTGATAATGCCTTCGGTTTACGGTCTAATAGCTTTTCAAGATCTAATATCTTTGCAGCATATTTAACTTTTTCATCTATTACATCTTTTGGAACTTTTTTTAGTTTTAGTCCAAAAGCCATATTATCGTATACACTTAAGTGTGGATATAGTGCATAACTTTGGAATACCATTGCTATATCTCTATCTTTAGCTTCTACGTCATTCACTATATTATCATCTATTTTTAAAGTACCTTCACTTATATCTTCTAACCCTGCTATCATTCTTAGTGTTGTAGATTTACCACAACCAGATGGCCCTACAAATATTATAAAGTCTTTGTCTTCTATTTCTAAATTAAAATCTTTTACAGCTTCAAAACCATTTGAATATCTTTTACTTATATTTTGTAATGATAAGCTTGCCATTTTTTATCCCCCTCGATATATTCTTAATGATACTAAAATTATTTACTTAATTTTGAAGTTGATTCCCTTACTATCAACTCTCCTTTAAAAACTTTATGTTGGTTTTTTGTTTTATTATTAATTAAGTCAAATAATATTTTAGTAGTTTCTCTTGCCATATCATCCACAGGTTGACGTATAGTAGTGATAGATGGATTATAATAATATGTTATATCTAATCCATCAAACCCTACAACAGAATAATCCTGCGGAATTCTTTTTCCACTTTCTAATATAGCTTTACTAGCCCCTATTGCCATGCTATCTGAAATTGAGTAAACTGCTGTAAACTCTTCTTTTGACTCTAAGAGTTCTTTCATAAGCTTATACCCATTTTCTATAACTTGTATATTTTCATTATCATCTGTATGTCTAATTAAGTTTTCATTTATAGGGATATTCCTACTTTTTAAAGCATTACGGTAACCTTCTACACGTAATTTACTAATACTTCTATCACTTTTCCCTGCTACTAAAATTGCTATTTTTGTATGACCTTGATCACACAAAAAATTAACTATCTTTTCACTTTCACTTTTATCATCTACAGATACTGACGAATATATATTTTTATCTACATTTTCTGCTATAGCTATTGTACTTAAAACAAAAGGTATCTGTATTTCTTTTAACTTTTTCTCTTGGTGAGAAAATTTTCCTCCTAAAAATACTATCCCTTTTAATCTCTTTTCTTTTATAAGCTCTAAAGCTACTTCTATCTCATCTTGGTTAGTATCAACCCTATGTAATATAAATGAATATTTTCTATTTTGTATTTCTTCTTCAAATACTTTTATCATTTTTTGAAAAAATGGGTTGTCTATACCTTTTATTAACACTGCTATAGTTTTACTATCTAAAATTTTTAAGTTTCTAGCACTTTTATTAGGAACAAAATTATTTTCTTTTACAACTTTCATTATTTTTGATTTAGTTTCTTCACTTATGTCAGGATGATTGTTAATAGCTCTTGAAACTGTGCTTACTCCGACACCACACTTTTGGGCTATATCTTTGATCGTAATCGCCTTCATATTAACATAATCCTTTCATATTCTATTTAACTATATTAGTTTATAACATAATAGATATTAAATTTATATTCTTGAATATAATTTAGTCAACATGTTTATTTTATTTATAATTTCTTTAGAGAAACAATCTTTCTTCATTCTCCATGTCCAGTTCATCCCTAATGTTGATGGTGTATTTATTCTAGCTGATTCATCAAGTCCCAAGAAATCTTGAACTGGTATTACACATGTATCTGCAACACTTCTCATTGCTAAACATATAAAATCCCAGTGAATCTCATTTTCATTAGTGTATTTATTGTTTAGATAATTAATAGACATCATTTTATCTTCTTCACTAATTTCTTTATACCATCCACATATAGTATTATTATCATGTGTCCCTGTATAAACGACACAATTTCTATTGTAATTGTGAGGCAGATAGTCACTATCTTCTCTTGTATCAAATGCAAATTGAAGTATCTTCATACCTGGATAACCAGTATCTTTTAATAATTGTTTTACACTATCAGTTAAAAATCCTAAATCCTCTGCTATAATCTCTACATTTCCTAGTTTCTCATTTAAACATTTAAATAGATCTATTCCTGGCCCCTTTTTCCATGTTCCATTCATAGCAGTTTTATCACCATATGGTATAGAGTAGTATTCATCAAATCCTCTAAAGTGATCAATTCTTACAATATCATATAATTCAAAAGAATATTTTATCCTTTTCATCCACCATTCATAGCCTGTAGATTTATGGTATTCCCAATCATATAATGGATTACCCCATAATTGTCCTTCTGCAGAGAAACCATCAGGTGGGCAACCAGCAACAGCTATTGGTGTACAATTTTCGTCTAATTGGAATAATTCAGGATTAGACCATGTATCTGCACTATCTAAAGATACATATATAGGTATATCTCCTATAATAGAGATTCCCTTTTTATTGGCATAAGATTTTAATTTATTCCATTGTTGTGAAAATAAATATTGTAAATACTTATAAAATTCAATCTCTTCTTTTAATTCTTTTTCATATGATAACATAGCTTCTTCTTGTCTTAATTTTATGTCATCATTCCACTCTATCCATGACTTACCATGATAAGAATTTTTTATAGACATATATAACGCATAATCATGTAGCCAATTCTTATTTTGCTCACAATATTCATTAAATTTTTGATTTTTTCCTATATTACTTCTTGTGTATGCTTTTCTTAATATTTCATGTCTTGATAAATATACTTTTTCATAGTTTATATACTCTTCACTGTCTCCCCAGTCATAACTATCACATTCCTCTTTAGATAATAAACCTTGTTCAACTAATTGATCTAAGTCTATAAAGTATGGATTTCCTGCAAAAGTAGAAAATGACTGGTATGGAGAATCTCCATCCCCTGTAGGACCTAAAGGCAAAATTTGCCACAAACTTTGTCCTGCATCGTGTAACATATCTATAAAATCATAAGCTTCTTTTGAAAAAGTTCCTATACCATATTTTGATGGTAAACTTGATATAGGCAATAACATTCCGCTTCTTCTCATTGTCTCCTCCGATTATCCTTTTACTGCTCCAGCAACTACCCCTTCAATAATGTGTTTTTGACATGCTAAATAGAAAATTACTATTGGAATAATAGCTAAAACTAACATAGCCATCATAGCCCCCATATCCCTATTTCCATTTGATCCTACAAGCATTTGAATTACTACTGGAATTGTTTTATATTTTGTTGATAGACCTATAACTAAATATGGTAATAAGTAGTCGTTCCATATCCACATTGCATTTAATATTGCAACTGTTATAGCTGTTGGTTTTAATATAGGAAGTACTATATAGAAGTATGTTTGTAATGGATTACAACCATCTATCATAGCAGCTTCTTCTATTTCAAGTGGTATTGATTTTATAAAACCACTAAACATAAACACTGATAAACCTGCTCCAAATCCTAGATATAGTGCAACCATTCCCAAAGGATTATCTAAACTTAACGTATCTGCTAATTTTACCATTGGAAACATTACCATTTGGAATGGAACTATCATAGAAAATACAAATAAATAATATAAAATATTTGTAGCTTTACTTTTTACTCTCGTAATATAATAAGCCGTCATAGATGTAAAGAATATTATAACTGCTACTGATAATATAGTTATAAAAAATGACCATCCTATGGCGCTTAAAAATCCTGTTCTTTCTAGACCATTAATATAATTGGTAATCCCTACAAAAGTATCTGCTGTTGGAAAAGCAAATGGATTATCACTTATAAAAAATTTACCCTTAAATGAGTTAATTATAATAAATAAAATTGGATACAAGAATACTACTACCAATGCACATAATATTGTAAATATAATCGTATTACCTACATTTTTTTTACGTGACATTGTATTTTGCATTACTTTACTGCTTGCATTCTTTTTAGATGACACCGTACCTTCCATTATTGCTCTACCTCCCTTTTTCTAGTGAAATATAATTGTGCAAGTGCTATACATGCAACTATTATAAAGAACATAACAGCTTTAGCTTGTCCTACACCTTCAAAGTTACTTCTTCCATAGAATGAGTTTACTATATTAAGAGCTAACATTTCTGTTTTATGAATAGGCGCACCTGCTGTTAGAGCTAAGTTTTGATCATATAATTTGAAACTGTTAGATAGCGTTAAGAATGTACATATTGTAATTGATGGCATAACCATTGGTATAGTTACATGTCTTAAAGTTTGCCATTTAGTTGCTCCGTCTATTTTTGAAGCTTCTATTAATTCTGTAGGTACATTTTGTAACCCAGCTATATAAATTATCATCATGTATCCTATCATTTGCCAGTTCATTAATAGTATTAAACCTATAAAACCATATTTAGCATCTGCTACTAAAGTTGTTCCATATTTAGCTAGCACTGCATTTATCATTGACTGCCATGTATATCCAAGTACTATTCCCCCTATTAAGTTAGGCATGAAAAATACCGTACGGAAAAAGTTAGTCCCTTTTATTTTTCTAGTTAAAAAATATGCTAAAGTAAAAGCTATTATATTTACTGTAATTACTGATATTATTGTAAATACTGTTGTAAATCCAAAAGCTTGTCCAAACCTTTGACTTGATGAGAAAGCTTTTATATAATTGCTAAATCCAACAAATTTTGCATTACTTACTGTAGTAAATTCACAAAAAGATAAGTATAATCCTGTAATAAATGGCATTACAAAAGCAATGCAAAATGATATTACTGTTGGTAATAAAAATACAGGAAAATATTTTTTCAATGTTTTTTGCATATTTCACATCCCCTAATATAAATTAAACGTAAGTATTATAAAATTATTTTTATACAAAAGCATAAGCCATAAATAATCTAACACTATATACTTTAAACTTAATTCTAAATCATTTTTGACAGTGCTATACTATTATTTATGGCTAAGCCTTTTCTGTCTTAGTTTAATTTTAAATACCTACTTAAAAGTATCGTCTTCTATCAATTATTTTGATGCTTCTTTTTCACTTGCCCATTCATCTACAACAAGTTTTTTTACATCATCCCATTTCATATTTCCATTGCAGTATTCAAGTAATGCTGCACCGAAATCATCTTTAAATGTTTGACTTGGGAAAGTAGTGAAGTTCCAGTCAACATTATATAAATCTTTATCACTTAAGTATCTTATAACTTCTTTAGCTAAAGGATCATTTGGACTTTCTTTTTCTGTAAATGTATCAAATGGTGCTATAAATCCTAAGTCATTAGTTACAAAGTTTTTACCTTCATCAGAAGTAAATAACCAGTTTATAAAATCTTTAGTAGCTTGTTGGTCAGCTTCTGAAGCATTTTTATTTACAGAGAAGTAGTTTTCAGTTCCTATACAAAGACCTTGTTTTTCTTCACCTTTAACTCCTGTATATATAGGCATAAACTTGATATCTTCTTCTTTAACTGTATTTCCATCAACTTCTGATATTTGACTCCATGCCCAGTTACCATTTTGAACCATTGCACATTTACCAAGAGCAAATTCAGCCATTGAATCAGAAACTGTTTTACTTCCTAATAAAGTTGGTTTGCAAGTTGAGTTGTTTATGTATAAATCAAATATATTTTTATATTGATCTGCATATTTAAAGTCTATTTTATCTAAATCTTTTACATCTTTATCTTTGTATTCATAATAAACAGGAAGATTTGCTAAGTGAGTTTGCCATCTCCAATCCTCACCTGGAGTTAATGATGTAGATGCAAATACACCATCTATTCCTAATTCTTCTTTTCTAGATTGCATATCTTCTGCAACTTCTTTTAATTTATCATAATTATTTATTTCATCTATAGATTTTACTTTAGCTCCATCTAATGCGAAATATTTATCCATTATTTTTTGGTTGTATATTATACCATAACCTTCTTCAACATAAGGTATACCATATACTCCATCACCATCTTTTATAGCTAAATCTTCATTTAATAAATGTTTATATAACTCAGTATCTTTTAAATCAGCAGTATATTCTTTCCAATTTTCATATCCAACTGGTCCATTTATTTGGAATAAAGTTGGCGCATCATCTTTTGCTATTTCAGATTTTAATGTTTCTTCATATTTACCACTAGCTGCTGTAACTACTTTTACTTCTACTCCTGTTTCTTTTTCATAAGTTTCAGCAACTTTTTTCCATTGTTCTTCTTGTTCTGGTTTAAAGCTTAAGTAATAAACCGAACCTTTATCGTCTTTTTTTGCTGCATCATCTGAAGATGAACTACAACCAGTTAACACTGCAGTTGCCATTACTGCAGATAAAGCAATTGTTAAATACTTTTTCAGTTTCATATTTATATTTCCCCCTTTTTATCTCCCTTGTAAAAACCATAACTCGGCAACGTTCCCGACAACGGTTTCCTTATATTGGTAATAAAATAGTAACACTTGGTTCCCTAGAAATCAACTAATTTCACCATATATTTCAATTTATATAAAAGTAATTATATGCACATACAGGCTTTAATTTTACATATATATTTCTACTATATTTATTAATTTAATTTCCAAATGTCTCTATTATATTCTTCAATAGTTCTATCAGAAGAAAAATATCCTGCTTTGCTAATATTCACTAACATTTTTTTTGACCATCTTACTCTATCTTCATATTCTCTAAATGCTGCTTCTTTTTTATCACAATATGATTGAAAATCTAGTAATCCCATAAACCAGTCTTTTAATAAAATTTCCTTATAAAGTCTTATTAGATTTTCTTCACAACCAATTTGCATTAACTCATCACTAATAATAAAATCTACCACTTCTTTTATACTTTTATTTTTAATACATAAATCAAGTGGATTGTAATCCCTCTGTTCATAATGTTTAATTACATTATCACTACTTTCTCCAAATATAAATATATTGTCATCTCCAACTAATTCATGTATCTCAACATTGGCTCCATCTTCTGTTCCAAGGGTTAAGGCACCATTCAACATAAATTTCATATTTCCTGTACCGCTTGCCTCTTTAGATGCTAATGATATTTGCTCAGATATATCGCAGGCTGATATTAATTTCTCAGCAGCAGTAACATTATAATTTCCTATCATAACAACTTTTAAATATTTATTAACTTCTTCATCATTTTCTATAAGTTGTTGTAAACATAAAATTAAATGAATTATATCTTTTGCTATTGTATAAGCAGGAGCAGCCTTAGCACCAAAAATAACAGTTATAGGTGTTTTTGGTAGATTACCTTTTTTTATTTGTAAATATTTATAAATTACATATAAAGCGTTCATATGCTGTCTCTTATACTCATGTAGTCTCTTTATCTGAATATCAAATATAGAATTTTCATCTATATCTATATTTTGTGTTTTCTTTAAATATTCTTTTAGTTTAATCTTATTGTCATGCTTAATGTCTAGTAATTTTTTAAGAACTTTTTCATCATCAATATACTTTATTAAATCCTGTAATTTATCTGCATTAACCTTAAATTCATTGCCAATTAAATCTTCTATTAATTTAGTAAGTTCAGGATTAGAATACATTAGCCATCTTCTAAAAGTTATACCATTAGTTTTATTATTAAATTTTTCAGGATATACTTTATAAAAATTATTTAATTCATTTTTTTCTAGTATATTTGTATGAAGTGATGCAACGCCATTTACACTAAATGTATAATGTATATCTATATGAGCCATATGAACATTATTATTTTCATCTATGATATATAAAGATCTATCATCATATTTTTCTCTAACTCTTTGATCTAATTCTTTTATTATTGGTACAAGTTGAGGCACTACCTTTTCTAAATATGCAATAGGCCATTTTTCCAATGCTTCTGCTAATATCGTATGATTAGTATAAGCACATGTTTTTGATACTATATCTATGGCCTCATCCATCTCTATTCCTTTTTCAGTTAAAAGACGTATAAGCTCTGGTATAACCATTGTTGGATGAGTATCATTTATTTGTATCACAGCATACTCTGGTAAATCATGAATGTTACAACCTTTTGCAATACATTCATCTAATATAAATCTAGCTCCATTGCTTACCATGAAATATTGTTGATATATACGAAGAAGATGTCCCTTTTCATCACTATCATCTGGATACAAGAATAAAGTAAGATTTTTTTCTATATCTTCTTTATCAAAATTTATTCCATCTTTCACTATTGTTTCATCAACAGTCTCCACATCAAATAAGTGAAGTTTATTAGTTACATTATTATATCCAGTGACATTGATATCATATAGTCTAGATTTTAAAGTAAAATCATTAAATTCAATATCATAAGTTATATCTGTTTTATTTAACCACCCTAACTTGTCAATCCATGCATTTTTTTCTTCAGTCTGAAAATTATTTTTAAATACTTGCTTGAATAATCCCAAATGGTAATTTAAACCTATACCATCTCCTGGAAGCCCTAGTGTTGCTATTGAGTCCAAAAAGCATGCAGCTAATCTTCCAAGACCACCATTTCCTAAAGACGGTTCTAGTTCAATTTCTTCTATATCAGATATGCTCTTACCATTTTCATCTAAAATATGTTTTACTTCATCATATATTCCTAAGTTTATAAGATTATTAGATAATAGCTTTCCAATTAGGAATTCTGCAGATATATAATATAATTTCTTTTTTCCTTGATTTTTAATTACTTTGCTTTCACTAAGTTCTTGTACAATTTGTAAAAGTGCAAAGTAGATTTCTTCATTTGAACAATATAAAATATCTTTATTGCACTTAGACTTTAACATTTGTAATAAATTCATAAATATCCCCCTTTATAATTTTACCGTTCTGTTAACTTATTTATATTTGAATCTCATCCTATCTAGGGTCTATAATTATTGAACTAAATTTAAAATTAAAACCTAATGTTAAAATACACTCAGTTTTTATAATGTAAGTATTGTAGGGATAAGAATGCAAATCAAAAGTATAATAATGAAAGATGTAATCTTATTATTAAACTGATAGCTCATTTTTCTATAGATATTCCATCATCTGAGAAGTTATTAAAAAATAA
>OOCW01002379.1_pt1 | contig 10754 bp, 9 predicted proteins | sample 1671201 | NCBI WGS metagenome assembly OOCW01 (sample SAMN06348132, study PRJEB24527) | human gut metagenome | biome: human gut; feature: ankylosing spondylitis patient; material: feces | host: Homo sapiens | place: China | collected 2015-10
GGATGACACGCGCCATCGGACGTGCGCCCATTGCCCGGTCGTAACCTTTCTCGGCCAGCCAGTTACGCGCTTCCTGGCTCACTTCCAGAGAAACACCTTTCTGATCCAGCTGAACCTGCAACTCGACGATGAATTTATCCACTACCTGATGGATCACGTCGGTGGAGAGATGATCGAACCAGATAATGTTGTCGAGACGGTTACGAAACTCCGGCGTAAAGATCTTCTTGATCTCTTCCATCGCATCGGTGCTGTTATCCTGGTGGATAAGACCAATGGATTTGCGCTCAGTTTCCCGTACCCCGGCGTTGGTGGTCATCACCAGCACCACGTTACGGAAGTCCGCTTTGCGTCCGTTGTTATCGGTCAGCGTACCGTTGTCCATCACCTGCAACAGAATATTGAACACGTCCGGGTGCGCTTTCTCGATTTCGTCCAGCAGCAGCACCGCATGTGGATGCTTGATGACCGCATCAGTCAGCAAACCGCCCTGATCAAAACCAACGTATCCCGGAGGCGCACCAATCAGACGGCTGACGGTATGGCGTTCCATATACTCGGACATATCAAAGCGCAGAAGCTCAATGCCCAAAGCTTTCGAAAGCTGTACCGTCACCTCTGTTTTCCCGACCCCGGTAGGGCCGGCAAACAGGAACGAACCGACCGGTTTATGTTCGTGACCTAAACCTGCACGCGCCATCTTAATGGCTTCAGTCAGCGCCTCAATGGCTTTATCCTGACCGAAGACCAGCATTTTCAGGCGATCGCCGAGGTTTTTCAGGGTATCGCGGTCACTCTGAGAAACACTCTTCTCTGGAATGCGTGCAATACGGGCCACCACGGACTCAATATCCGCCACATTAACGGTTTTCTTGCGTTTGCTTACCGGCATCAGGCGTGCGCGAGCGCCCGCTTCGTCGATGACGTCAATGGCTTTATCCGGCAGATGACGATCGTTAATGTATTTCACCGCCAGCTCTACCGCCGCACGCACCGCTTTTGCGGTATAACGCACATCGTGGTGCGCTTCATACTTCGGTTTCAGGCCGTTGATGATTTGAACAGTTTCTTCGATCGACGGTTCAGTAATATCAATTTTCTGGAAGCGACGCGCCAAAGCACGGTCTTTCTCGAAAATGTTGCTGAACTCCTGATAGGTTGTCGAACCAATTACGCGAATTTTACCGCTGGAGAGCAACGGTTTGATCAGGTTAGCCGCATCGACCTGACCACCAGACGCTGCACCCGCACCGATAATGGTGTGGATCTCATCAATAAAAAGAAGGACGTCTTTTGCTTCTACTACCTCTGCGATCACTTTCTTAATGCGCTCTTCAAATTCGCCTCTGTACTTGGAACCTGCCACCATACCGGAAAGGTCCAGAGTCATAACTCTCTTATCCGCAATGGTATCCGGCACATCCCCTGCTGCAATTCTCTGGGCAAGTCCTTCTACTACTGCGGTCTTTCCTACTCCCGGCTCTCCGATCAGACACGGATTATTCTTAGTACGGCGGCTTAAGATCTGGATCACTCTCTGGATCTCATGTTCCCTGCCGATCACAGGATCTAACTTTCCATCCAGTGCCATCTGGGTCAGATTGCGGCTGTAGCTGTCAAGGGCCGGTGTGGAACTTCCCCGTTTTCCGGAATTTCCACGCTGCATCTCATCTTTAATAGAAGGCGCATCTTCACCCATAGCTGCCAGAAGGTCAATATATAATTTCTGTACACTGATCCCCATTGTATTTAAAAGACGGCTTGCCACACAGTCTCCTTCTCTTAAAATAGCGATCAGAATGTGTTCTGTACCGATCTGTGCTGCCTTAAAGCGTACTGCTTCCCTATAACTGTTTTCTATTACCCTGCGGGCTCTTGGGGTATAGGCTGCATTTTCTGCCATCTGTACAGAAGTATTTGGGGAGATCAGCTGGCTGACTAATTCTACTACCTTTGACTCCTCAACCCCATTTTCCTCTAAGACCCTGGCTGCAACGCCGGTTCCTTCCTGTAAAAGGCCGATCAGCAGATGCTCGGTTCCCACATAACCGTGGTTTAAGCTTTCTGCCATTCCTACTGCCAGGCTTAAGGCCTCTTTCGCCTGCGGTGTATATCGTTCCATTGTTGTCCTCCTTTATGTCCCTGTGCATTTCAAAAATCCATCTGTCAGCTGCATATCTGAGGTAAATGTTCCCTGATATAAGCTGCTCTTACACAGTCCGTCTCTTCTTTGTCCAAAGGCCTGCTGGCCCACAGATTTAAGTTGGCCGGTTTGATACCTACCAAAAGACTGTACAGACTTTCTTCTTTCTCAAAAGAGATCAGTCCGTCTGTCTCTCCGGAGATCAGCTGTCCAATAAATACCCTGGCATCTTTTTCTGCCATTTTCCGCGCATACTTTAAAACACCATAGGATTTATACGTCTCGTCTTCCCGCTCCAGCTTTCTGGCATTTAAAGCGGCTTTTCTCACTTTCTGTTCCTGACTGTTTAACTGGACAGCTGCTGTGGTGGGCTCCACCCAGTTCGAGCTTCCCAGCTGCTTTGTTTACCAGCTCAATGATCTCCCGTTCTGACAGTCCTAAGGTTCTCTGGTTTGACAGTTCGTACATATTGCCTGCATTTTCACTGCCTTCCCCGAAAAGTCCCCGTATGGACGTTCCCAGTCTTCCCATATCTGCCACGATCCCCTGAAATTTCTTCAGCTGGGACAGCATAGGCAGGTGGATCACCACGCAGGCCTTAAGTCCTGTTCCCATATTGGTAGGGAACGTGGTCAGATAACCATATTTTTCATCATAGGCATAAGGGAAATGTTCATTGATCCTGTCGTCTGCAGCATCTGCTTTCTGCCACAGCTTTTCAAGGCACAGACCAGGTGCCAAAAACTGCATCCTTATATGGTCATCTGCTCCCAGTAAAATACTTTCTGACTCGTCTTCTGACAGGTACAGTCCCTGTGCGTATGTTTTTTCCACTGCACAGCGGTTTAAGATCCGCCGTTCCCTTAAGGCTTTCTTTTCTGCCTGCTGCATATTTTCCAGAGCATAGTAGGGATAAGGGATCTCTTTTAAACCGTCTTTTAAGCCGTCTACCAGCTCCCTGCTTCCTTCTTCGTCCAGTCTGGAAGGAAATACATATTCATCCCAGTTTCTTGCAAGGCGGATCCTGCTGTATATAATATTGGACTTTTCTTCCAATGTTTTCTCATACCATTTACTCATGCACTTCGCCGCCCTTTCCTGCCTTTAATGCCCGGATCTGATCCCGGCATGCAGCTGCTGTTTCATAATCTTCTTTTTCCAGGGCTTCTTTTAATCTTCGCTCCAGCTGCGTTATCTCTTTCATGCCTTCCGGCTGCTCTTTTGCGGCATTCTCTCCTGCTTTCTGCAAAACATCAGCCGGTACCATCTCTTCATTGTTTTCAGAAATGGTTTCCTGTGCCCTCTGATATTTTGGCTGTTTTCCCCTGTGGCTTTCACTGCCCTGGAGCTGCTTGATCTTATCATTGATAAAAAGATCAAAAACGCCATAGCAGTCCGGACAGCCGAAGCGGCTGTTTTGAACAAAATCATCAAAACTGGTACCGCAGGTAGGACACACCACCCTGGAACGTTCATCGGTTTCTTCTTCATCTTCCTCCAACCCTAAAAGTCCGGAAAGCAGTTTTCCCAGCGGGAATTCTCCGTCTAACAAAGCCGTATACTGTCCAAAATCAATTTCCTTCGCACAGTGGGAGCAGAGATTATGCTCCGTTTTTACTCCGTTAATGATCTCTGTATATTTAATATTCGCTTCCCGTACTTTGCATTTTTCACATAACATATTAATCCTCCCGGGCCTCACGCTTCGTATATCTGTCATAGATCTCATCTACCAGCTGATGCGCTTCCTCCCTGGAAACATCCCTGCAGATCCCGCAGGCAAGCACTACATCCAGATTTTGACGCATCTCATCGATGGCCTGGATCTTATCCACATCCAGGGAAACTACAGCCCCTCTGCGGCGGTCCAGTTTCACAAACCCTTCCTGGCGCAGAACAGAATACGCTTTATTTACTGTATGCATATTAATGCCGATATGATCTGCCATCTGTCGCACAGAAGGTAAGGTATCCCCTTCCCGGATCATATCTGTAGCAATCCCCATGATGATCTGGTTGCGCAGCTGGATATAGATTGCTTCATCGCTGTTAAAATCAATTTTCAGTATCATAAACCCACCAACTTTCAGGGGCTGCCGCTACAAAATCTTTGTCTGCGGCAGCCCCACTGTTTTTATCTGCTAAGTTATATCTGTTCTAATAATAATATAACAACTTTTTTTGCATCCGTCAAGAAGTTTTATCTCTTTTGATCAGGCGCCTCATGGCATCTGCTGCTACACGCACTGCCTGCTCCGTATCATGGCATTGGATATCCTCAAGTCCTTTAGCCCGCCTTGTCTGGTTTCCCAGTACTAAAAGGACCGTTCCCACGCGGACTCTCCTTGCTGCTGCCACAACAAACAGAGCAGCTGACTCCATCTCACTGGCAAGAGCGCCACAGTCAAGCCACGCCTGCCATTTTGACTTTAATTCCCCTCTTACGGGCATACTGTCCGGATCTAACTGGCCATAAAAAGAGTCTTTGCAGTGGACAACTCCTGTATGGAACCTCTGGCCATCTGCTTTTGCTGCCTCTGCCAGGGCATTTACAACCTGAAAATCCGCCACTGCCGGAAATTCAACAGGCGCGTACTGAAGCCCGGTGCCTTCCATACGGATCGCACCGGTAGCGATCACCAGATCACCGCCCAGTACATTTTCCTCTATACCACCGCAGGTTCCCACACGGATAAAGCACTCAGCGCCGCAGTGGATCAGTTCTTCCATTGCGATGGCAGCAGACGGGCCCCCGATGCCTGTACTGCACACACTTACTTTCTCTCCTTCCAATGTACCTGTATAAATGGTATATTCCCTGTTTGAAGCAACAAATCTGGGATCTTCTAAATATCTGGCAATCTTCTCACATCTGCCCGGATCACCTGGCAGGATCACATACCGTCCTACATCTCCCGGACGTATTTTTAAATGATATTCCTCGTTTCCTACACTGTATGCAACTGGCATAATAATCCCTCCTGTTGTATCCATAAATTTTCTGTTTTTATTGTACCACACCCCTATATCGTCTGTCAAATTCTCCGGTTGTCCCAGAACTTTTCTGCTTCTTTTAAAACGATTTCCAAAATAGCGTCGATCTCATGAAAATCATACACCGGACAGTCTGACATAGACTCTGCATCAAATCCGGACCATGTATCCGGCCTGAAATCTGTAACATACGCCTTTACAGTCTCTTTTCTGCACACAGCTTTTTTTGAAACATCACGGCGCATCACTTCTATTTTGGCATAATGGGAGTCTTTCAGTCCTTCCACCAGGATCAGATCCATATCCTGAAAAAAAGGCAAAAAATCTTCTGCCTCATGGCCCTTTTCCTCTTTTACCAGACAGAAACGATTTTCCGAATAGACTAACGTTCCCACTGCCCCCGCTGCTTTGTGACGGTAACTGTCTGTTCCCGGTACATCCGGCACAAAATCATGGCCATCGTGTTTGATCACAGCCACCCTAAGCCCGCGCACGGAAAATTCCCGGACTAAAGTTTCCGTAAGAGTCGTCTTGCCCGTATTTTTCTTTCCGCTGACTGCAAATACCGGTGTTTTCAAGCATGTAAGTTCTCCTAATGCCTGGGGAGTATTCACATTTAAAAACCACCGGTCAGGTACATGTTCGTTTTCTGTTTCTAAAACCTTTACCTGCAGTTTTCCTAACAGATCACGTACTTTCCCATTTTTTTCCAAAAGTTGTTTTTCAAGAACCGGCAGACATCTGGCTGAATACCAGCCGCACACTGGATGAATCCGCCCGTCTCTTGTTTTCCAGATCACAGCATCCCATTTATCTCCTGCTTCCATAAGAGCGCGTTTCCCCAGATAAGATGCAAATAAGGGCATATCGCAGGAAACAAAAAACAGTCCATCAAGACCGGTCTGTTTTAAACAGGAATAGATCCCTCCTAAAGGTCCGGCCTCTGGGATCAGATCAGGGATTGCCCTGGGATCCGGGCTTTTTTTTGCCTCTGATACAAAAACCGGCAATCCCAGCTGCTCCAGTTCTCCTTTGATCCGTTCTTCAAAACTTTTTCCCCTGTAAAGAAGCTTGGCTTTATCACTTCCGCCCATACGGCTGGACTTTCCGCCTTTAAGCAGGACACATCCATACTGTTCCATTTTCATTTTCCTTCTCTTTATCATGAAATACGTACACCTGGAAATCTTTCGTTATTTTCCAATATCCAGGTGTAAAAAAGCAGGAAGCCATATATCCCGCTTCCTGCCTTTTTATTTTCTAATGTACTTACAAGATCTTACTGTAAAGATGCAACAATAGCATCTGCCAGTGCCTCTAACTGTGCATCCTGCTCATCCTTTAAAGCAGATTTAACAGTGACAATCTGCTCTAAAATGTTCATGTTCTTCATGCCGGAAAGGATCTCTTTCATCTGCTTTCCTGCAACAACACCCCAGGTACCATTTTCGATCACAGCTACAGTACGGTTCTGCAGTCCATGTGCCTTTAAGTCATTTAAAACATGTTCCATATTGGTAAAGATGCCGCCATTATAGGTAGCTGCTGCAAATACCAGATGGCTGCAGCGGAATGCTTCGCTTACGATCTGGGATGGATGGGTTGCAGATACATCATAAACTGCAATATTTCTCACACCCTTGTCAGCCAGCTTGCATGCCAGGATATTGGCTGCGTTTTCCGTATTTCCGTAAATAGAACCATAGGCGATCATAACACTCTTTTCTTCCGGTGCATAGCTGCTCCAGGTTAAGTATTTATCTACATACCAGCTGATATTTTCACGCCATACAGGTCCATGTAGCGGGCAGATGGTAGCGATCTCCAGTCCTGCTGCTTTCTTAAGCAGTGTCTGTACCTGCATGCCATACTTTCCAACGATATTGGTATAATATCTTCTTGCATCATCCAACCAGTCACGCTCAAAGTTTACTTCATCTGCAAACAGGTTGCCATTCATGGCGCCGAAAGTACCAAAAGCATCTGCGGAGAATAAAGTCTTGTCTGTGGTATCGTAAGTAACCATAACTTCCGGCCAGTGTACCATTGGTGCCATTACAAATGTAAGGTTATGCTTACCGGTGCAGAGAGTATCTCCTTCTTTTACTACTACGGATCTGGAGTCAATATCAAGATCAAAGAACTGCTTGATAATACCAACTGTCTTTGCATTGCATACGATCTTTGCTTCCGGATGCTTTTCTGCGATCTGTCCTAAGGTTGCAGCATGGTCTGGTTCCATGTGGTCTACTACGATATAATCTAATGGACGGCCGTCTAAAACCTTTGCCAGGTTCTCATAAAACTGTCCTGCTACTGCCCAGTCTACTGTATCAAAAAGAACCGTCTTTTCATCTAACAAAACATAGGCATTATAGGAAACACCTCTTGGGATCGGGTATGCATTTTCAAACAGAGCCAGACGTCTGTCTGTACCTCCTACCCAGAATAAATCTTCTTTTACTTTTTTTACACAATACATCGCTTATCATCCTTTCTGTTCCTATTTGTCAGGCAGCCCATTCCTGACTTTCAGGGCCGCCTGGTTGTTTAAGCGTTACATTTTACAGGTCAAATACCTCAAAATCATCTTCTTCTTTTTCGTTCTGGTCTTCAGAAGTTTCTTCGGATCCGGCAGGTTCTTTTTCTTCTTCCTGCTCTTCCACCTCGTCTATATCCAGATCTTCAAAGTCAAAGTCTTCTATATCATCTTCTTCCAGATCTTCATCCTCTGTATCCTCTTTTGGATTTTCTTTTTCATTTTCATCTACAGAGTCTTCCTCTGGCTCGTCCTCTTCCGGTTCCTTATCATCTGCATCATCCAGATCCTCAAACTGGAAGTCATCCTCGTCCTGGTCGTCTACTTCTTCCAGATCATCTTCCGGTTCGTCTTCAGGCTCTTCCACCTCTTCGCCATAAAGATCGTCCTCGTCCTCATCTTCCTCTTTTACAGGTTTCTTTTCAGAACGGGCTGTCTTTTTCTCTGCTGAAGAAGATTTCTTTTTCTTACCTGTAACAGATACGATGAGAAGTACCATAAAGATCAGTGCTACAACGATGGCAGCGATCAGCAGTGTCCTGAACAGGCTGTAGTCATTTCTTAAGGAGTCATACTTGTCTGCCAGCTGTGTATAAACTTCCTCACTTACTGCTCCCTGAGCAGCCGGGTCTTCAAAGTAACGCTGAATGGTACGCTCATTATTATTTAAGTCATAGCGGTAGAAATTCTTCTCGCCAGCTTCATTCATAGCGTAGATCACGCAATACTGATGCTCTGTTTCATTGCCCCATACCCAGCCTTTTACAGCATGTCCGTCAATGGTAATGGCTGTTTCCACCAGTCCTTCCGGTACCTGTACAGAAGCATCCGGTGCCATCACTGTAAAGCTGCGTCTGGATACAGTCATCTGGAACTGTTCAAAGCTTTCTTCACCAGTTCCATCCTGTGTACTTTCATTTGGACCGCCTTCCTGCTTGGTGACAACGATCACATATTCCTTTGTAGTTTCTCCGTCCTGGGCAGTTACTTTTAAAGTAACTCTGTTTTCACCCATCTGGAGATTTTCATTGCCGCTTACCACCTTGGAAGCGCCTTCATCTGTAGTATCTGCACTGATGATCAGTTTATCCACATCGGTTCCTACGGTAACTGCATAGGAGTCTACATCAGAAGAAAATTCCGGTGTCAGGCTTCCCGGGGATACCTGAAGGGATTTTAAGCTTGCGTCCTTGGAAGCGCTTGATAAAGCACTGACTGTTACCTGGGACTCACCCTGTTTGTCTACGGTTACGATCTGGGAAGACGCATCGTAGATCTCCTGGCTGGTAACTGTAATCTTGCTGGTTCCTGCTGCAGATGCCTTAAACTTTAAGTCATAGGCAAGGGTGGTGGTATTTGCGCCACCGCCGTCACCATGAACACGGACTGCTCCATTTCCGCCTTCTGCATTGGTTCCTTCTATGAATTCCAGGCTTCCCGGATCATATGCCAGCATGATATCCGCTGTAGAAAGGTTATCACTGCTGGTGATCTTCATTTTTACATTGATCTCACTGCCTACAGATGCGGTAGGATCTGAAAAAGCGATCCTTGCAGTAGCTGCAAACGCCGTCATTCCGTATAATGGCAAAAATAAGGTTAATAGACAGATGGCTGCAACTGCGGCTGCCCACCGTCTGATCTGTTTGATTGTCATATTCATTCCTGCTTTCCTGTTTTTTTACTGCACATTCACAATGGTCACATTGCTGCCTCCAGGTGTCTGGCTGCTTCCCGTGTCACCTGGTCCTCCACTGCTTCCGCCCGGACTTGCCGGACTGGAAGAGGAACTGCTGTTTGAAGAATTTGCTGATCCCGTGCCGGAAGGTGTGTTTCCTCCTGACTGACGTACTACGTGGATACTGTATGTCCTTGTGCTTCCATTCTGAGCTGTAACAGTAATAGTAATATCACTGGAATTACCAGTAAGTTCTGTATTTCCGGTACCTGCAACGGATGCCTTGCCGTCTGCTGCTGTAGCGCTGATCTGAAGGCTGGTCACAGAAGTATCTACGATCAGATTGTAGCTTGTTGTATCCTTGCTGAAGGAAGGAGTTAAGCTGAAACCATCTGCACTCAGACCAGAAAGTTTGTTGTTAGGACTTCCGTCTCCTGTAGGCGCGCTGCATGCCTGTGCCGGCATGTTGTTAAATACAGGGATCTGGAATTCCAGGGCAGAACTCTTTAAGGAACTGTATGCCTTGGAAAGGCGCTCTGCTTCTGAGGCTGCTCCCTGTACATTGCTCATGTACTGATGTTTATAAGGATTGGATCCCTGCACATTGAACTTTTTAAGGTAAAATGTATTCTGCCCTGCTTTTACATAGTTGTCACCATAATTCTGGGCACCGCCTAAAATGGATTTTTCTACTGTATTCCATGGTCTTCCATAACTGCCGGACTGACTTGCATACCGCAGTCCCATCTGGGTTGCAGACATGGAACCGGACTGATAGGCTTCTACGTTAAAGAAGTTATAGTAACCGGAATATCCGGAATAATTACCTGAGATCAGCGGTGTTCCGCCATTGGTTCCCTGCTCCTGAAGGATCATGGCAGCTAAAACATAAGGACTTACGCCGGACTGCGCTGCTGCATCCATAAGGATATCCACATAGCTCTTGCTTCCAGATGAGCCGGAAGAAGGACTTGTTGTCTGGCCGGAAGGACTGGAAGAACTGTTATCAGTGGTTACAGTTCCAGGCTGTGAACTGCCTGTGCTATTTATCGTGCCATCAGACTGTCCCGGAGCTACCAGGCTTACATTGGAAGTTACCAGGTTATGCTCCTTTGGTGTAATAGACGCATGAGGCGCTTCCAGACTTACATTTCCATCTCCTGTACTGCTTTCTGTACTGTTTCCCGAACCGGAACTGCTTCCCGGTGCCTGGGTGCTTACATCATTGCTGCCGGATGTAGTGCTGCTCTCACCAGAAGAACTGCTGCCGGAAGGGCTGCCTCCTGCCACACCAGGTCCATGATTTGTATCACCTGTTGCACCGTTTCTTCCTCCCGGTCCCTCCTGTGAAACAGAACTGGAAGAACTGCCGGAAGAGCTGCTGCCTCCTGGTGTAGAAG